>Ga0172368_10004470_pt1 | contig 16197 bp, 20 predicted proteins | sample Lak11m_FD_114540 | JGI IMG/M metagenome (GOLD analysis project Ga0172368, IMG submission 114540) | Freshwater microbial communities from Kabuno Bay, South-Kivu, Congo - kab_022012_11m | ecosystem: Environmental > Aquatic > Freshwater > Lake | place: Democratic Republic of the Congo: South-Kivu...
GAACCGGATATTTTAGTTAATAAATTTATTCTTTCATTTATTTTCCAATACCACATTACTAATTCTCGCAAAACTAAAAAAATTAATAAACCGACAACTAGCAATATAATAGTTTGTCCCATATGTTTAACTTGTTTTAATTAATTAAATAGTTTTTTATTTATTATATTTCCGCCCAAAGCGGACGACAATATTCTACTAATATTATCCTATTAAACGCTAAAAAAGGCAATTTCTTGCCCTTTTCACTTTATAGCCGATATCTATCGACTTTCCTAAAAACTCTATTTCTTATTTAGTATTAAAGATAAATCATTCCTCGTGGCTTCCGCTCCGCTATAAGACATCCGCCCGCGATAAATAGAATTATTTAAAATATACTTGATTGTTCCCGCATACCACCGACTCCCGCCCTTAGGAGTTTTAATATTATTGCTGGTTAAAGTCTTACAAATTTTACTCAAGCTATAATGCTTATAGCGTTTTAAATAGTAAATCTGCCTAACAATTGCCACGTCTTCTGATTTTCTAACCAACTCTTTGTCTATCACTTCATAGCCCATAGCCACCCCTCCGCCTGGAAATCCGCCTTTTCTCAATTTATTCATTCTTCCGCTCTTAAGCCTCATGGCTATTACTCCCTTCTCATATTGTGAAATTGCCCCAATCATCTGCCTCATTAAAACTCTAGTAATATCCTTGCTGTCCAAATCAGGTTCTTTAAGCGAGATAATCTTCTTGCCTCGTTTTTCCTGAATATCATAAATAAGGTTTTCTTGAATTCTGACATCGCGGGCAAGCCTGTCCAATTTAAAAATAACTATTCCCTCAATATCTTTGGCGTTTATTTCCAGGGCATCAAACAACTCGGCTAAAGCGGGTCTATCTTCCAACCCGCCCGAAATCCCATCATCTTCAAACATCTTAACAATGTTAATGTTGTTCTTCTCGGCGTATTCTTTAATCGCTATTTCCTGAATCTGAATAGTCTGCTCGTTCTTTTGGTTGCCCGTGGAAACACGGAGATAAGCATAGTAGTTTAATTTGTTAGCCATATTATTATAGACAAAAAAGTATGTCTCATTTGAGTTAGTTAATAGCTTTTGGCATTATTTTACTTATCGGCTGAGGAGTGAAATATAAATCCCTCTCTACTCCTAATCCGAACGGACCGCAATATTCTTCTAACTCCCTTAAACTAAACGAACCCCACTCGTCGCAATGGTCTCCGAAGAAAGACACATAGCCGAAGAAGATTTTAGTTTTCGGGTCATACTCGGTCGCCAGCCAAGTTCCAACCCCCGTGGGATTAAAGAACTTACAAACAACAATCGGGTCATTGATGTTTTCCTGACTGCCGACCTTTTTAAATTGCCCCTCTAATTCTTTTGTCATTAACTTCATAAATTTGTCGCCTAAACAAAAACAGACCCCTGATATTCAGAAGTCTGTTTCGTAGGCTTAATTAAATTAAATAAGTATCTTAATTTGCCCAATCCATTAGGCAATAGATAATGGTAATAATAAGGCATATTGTGAATATTTTATTTTCTAATTTCTTCATATTTTAGGCTAACTTTACTATAATTATACTATATATTGTAATAAAACGATTAGCGAAAGTCAAGCAATTTTTGGCTAATTTTAGCAGTTATAAGTTATATAATTACGCGTTATACGCCCCGCAGAGGAGATACTTTTGCTAGAATAGCTAATTCCACTTTGTTAGCCCTAGAACGCTGTTTCACCCCATTGTCTCACTACAGAACAAGCGTTATAAGACAGGAGAGAATAAAGACATTACTACTAAAATCGATGTTGAATAAAAAACGGACAGAACATTAAAAAGCAGAAAAAGAGCTGAGAAAGGGCAAAGTTAAAAAAATAACAGCTTTTTATATATTTTAGCTGTTATTAGATTAAAACTGATTAATTAATATCTTCTAAGTGCTTAATTAATAACTAACAAAAAAGCCAAGCACATATTAAGCAGTGCTGGCTTTCGAATAAAGTCGATAGTAATCGTCCTTCCCTACCCCCCTATAAAAATCTCGACTCCCACTTTAAAAAAATCTCAATGGCGTTGTTTCTACGCGGGCGGGTGAAAAAGTTTTTTTCGTCAGTTTTTAAGGAATGATAGATTATTGATAAGAACAAACTTCTGATTGGCAGTAGATAGTTTCAGGATTTGGGCTTAATACTTTACATATAAAGTCGGTTCTTATCATTGCCCCGAAACTGTTTTGTGCATCTACGTAAGATTTCACAAAATAATATAAACCATTATTTGTAATTACAGCATCTGGGTAAGGTTGAAATTTTGCTGTTGAAGGAGCTTTTAATTCTTCTTCAACTTTTAACTTAGCACAGACATAAGCAGTTCTTTCTCTGTCTTTTTCTGTATATACCTTTGGTGTGGCGGGCTTTGAATCAAATATTTTTGGCAGTATAAAAATGAATACAACCAAACTTCCAATTAAACCGACAGCAAACAGAACTCTTTCTTCTGTTAAGTACTTCATACAATTTTTGCTAAATTTTAAATAATCTACTTACTATTGATTAAGTTGATTAATATATTTTTGTAATTCCTCATTTTGGTCATTATATTTTTGAATTTGTTCAGATGTTTCAATTTCTATTCTTTTAGTTCTAGCTTCTTCACTTTCTAAATATCCAGTATTTTGTAATGCCCTACATAGAGAGGGGTGATTTGACATCACACTGTAATAAGGAGCCCCAGTGCAGGCATTTATATCTCCTAAAATGTCAGAGAAACCAAAATATGGTCTTTTAATAAAAACAAAGGCCCTTAAAGGGTCTGTGGCGTTAAGAACGATATGATAATTTCCGATAACGATTATGGCTATAAAACCAAAGAGGCCGATTAAGAGATTTCTTCCTCTTTTAGTTATCTTTATATCCCTGGTTAATCTTAAATTTTTCATACAGTTATACCTAAATTATTAAAAATAAAAATATATGATTAAATTTTAAAAACACAAAAGGTCTCCCGATACAGCGACAATCCTTTCGGACTGCCCTACGCCTTTCGGCATAGACGCACGCTAATGAGTGCTGATCAAAGGAGACCATCTCTATTAGCGTGCGATTGATATTATTGCCATGCCCTAATAATGTATTAAGGTTTAGGCGTTGTTTGTATACATTCTTATATTAATTTGTTTTAATAAAAAAATCAATCAAAAAATAATTTCGTTTTTTATTTTGAAAAATTACAGAAATATTACCAAAATTATACAAATTTAAAAAATAATAAAAAACTGACTAATATTAGAAGAAAAATGCTTGACTTTTTTTTAGTTGGATGTATAATACATTTAGTTAATAGTGAGGTTTAGTTTTAGTAAAGAGTAAAGAAGTGTTGCCCAGCCAATCTGAGCAACGATTTTTTGCTCTTTTTTTCTTATTAAACCCGCAGAGAAAATAATCTAATTTTTATATTAGCAACGGCTTTCTGCGGGGTTAGCCAAACTAATATAAAAATTAGATTATTTTTTTATGAAAGAAAAAATAAAAGGTGGAGCTATTATTTTAGCTCGCGAAATAATTGAAAATGAAATATTTTTATCTAAACCCGATAAATGGTTTAAAATATTTTTTTATATTATTTGTCGGGCAAATTTCAAAGATAAGGAACAATTTAAGAGGGGCGAATGCTTCTTAAAATATCCATGGATAAAGGAAGCAACAGGAGCTACTAAAGACCAAGTTTACGCCTGCATAAAATGGCTAAAGAAAACGAATATAATAACAACGCAAAAAACGACACGAGGAATACGAGTAGACGTCCTAAACTACGATAAATATCAATCTTTTAATTCTTACAAATGCGGCACTAAGGACGACGTGAAAACGACGCGGGAACGACAGGTAGCCGACACTATACTGAAGAATGATAATAATATAAAAGAAAGTAAAAATGATAATTTGCAGGCAAAGCCTGCTCCTGAAGAAAATCCTGATGAAAAAAATAATTCTGAATTGCCTTCGGCGAGAATAACGAATCAACCAGATAATCTTCAGAAAACAAATAATCCCGTCCCAGCAGAGCAGATAGTGGAAATTATAACTTTATTTAAAAACACCAACCCTGCTCTAAAATATGATAATCTCACCGAAAGAAAGGCCGTCGTGGATTTAATTAGTGATTCCGACTTTCAAGAAATTAAAGATTTAGCTGAATATGCCATTAAAGTGCGAGAAGAACAATACGCTCCTAAAGTTTTTACTCCTCACGAACTTTGGCTTCGTCAGGCTAAATTAAAATCTTATAAAAATAAAATAACTAATAAATTAACTTATAAACCTTATGCCAATTCAAATCCAAGCGAAAACAAGTATAGAAATGCCACCTAAAAAAGATTGCCAATTATGTAATAGGCTGACAGAAACTAATAGTAATTTTTGTTCGTGTTGCCAAAACAGAATAAATCAAAAACTAGAAAATGTTATTCCTGCCCAATTTTTAAAAGAGGGAGTAAATCTAAATAAATTATCCAAAGAACTAATTAATTATTATTACTTAAATTTACTTGACGGACAGGGATTATACCTCTGGGGAGATACCGGGGTAGGTAAATCATACGCTGTCTATGCCATGGCCAGAGAATTAATACTGTCCGACAAAGATGTAATGTCGATAGAAATGTCTTCATTCTTAAATCAGCTGAGAGCTGGATATTCTAGCCCATCTGTAGCCAGAACAAATTTTGAGCGAATGAACTGGTTAATGCAGGCTGACTATTTGATAATCGATGATATATGTGCTGAAAAGCCCACCCAATTTATAGAGGATACGATATTTTTATTAATAAATAAAAGATGTGATAATGCCAAAATCACCCTAATTTCCAGTAATGTTGACTTCATCGCTATGGCAAAGGAAAAATTAGGAGACAGAATAGCCTCCAGGCTTAATAAAATGTGTAAAATTATGCCCCTAATTGGACCCGATAGACGAATTAAAAAAAATCATCTCACTTAATGCTTTATTATTAATAAAATTTAGATTCAAAAAAACAAATAGGAATTAGGAAAGAGGCTAACACACTAAAAGTCAATCCCATGGTTAGCCAAGAACTCATCAAAGAATTACGACAAATAATAAGCGAGGAATACAAAATTAATTTAGATTTAAACGAAACATCTCAAGTAGCAAGAGAATTTTCAAGTCTTTTTGATTTGCTAGCCGAAGTAAACTACGAAAATACTAAGAAGTCTAATAATTTAATTAACCAGGTCGAGAATTCTAGCGATTCCGCTATAATAAAGCAGGCGGAAGAGCCTAATTCTCTGCTTTAATAAATCTATGGAAAACGAAAAAGAAACTTGCGTAATCCTTACTCGAGTAAGCACAAAGGAGCAAGAAGAGACAGGATATTCATTAGAGGCTCAAGAAAAGCTTCTTACGGGATATGCTGAAAGAGGTGATTTTAATGTCAATAAAATATTCTCAATCTCAGAAAGTGCCAGCGGACGTTATCAGCGAAAAATATTTTACGAAATGCTTAAATATCTAAAAGATAAACATATTCAACATCTGCTAGTCGAAAAGGTTGATCGTCTAACTAGAAACTTAAAAGATGCCGTTATTATTAACAACTGGATTGAAGAAAATGAAAACAGAAAACTTCATTTCGTAAAACAAAATTTAATCATTCATAAATACGCGAAGTCTGATGAAAAATTCCGTTGGGATATTGAAATCGTTTTGGCGAAAAAATATACTACCAATCTTTCTGAAGAAGTCAAAAAAGGACAAAAAGAAAAAATAGCTCAGGGCTGGCTTCCGACAAAACCACCACTAGGATATAAAACTATTGGCGAAAAAGGACATAAAATTCACGTAATAGATGATGACAAGGCTCCGCTGATTAAAAAAATGTTTGAACTATACGCCACTGGCACAATTTCATTATCAAAACTGGCTGATAAAATGTATAATTTAGGATTACGAAAAAGTAGCGGTAAAAAAGTTGGAATGGGTGAAATTCATATATTACTGCAGAATCCATTCTACTTTGGAATGATATGTTGGAATGACGAGATATACCCAGGTAAGCAAGAAACATTAATTAATAAAGAAATTTTTGATAAAGTGCAGGATATCAGAATTAGGAAAGAAGCACCTAAATATAGTTCCCTCAAAAAGAATTTGCTTTATCGAGGAATCTTTAAGTGCTTAACATGTAAAGGAGTTATTACTTGGGAAAAACAAATTAAACTAAAAAGTTTTCATATTTACGGACATTGCAACTATTACCAAAAATGTAAAAAAAGAACCTATGTAAAAGAAGATGATGTGAGCCAACAAATAAATGGCTTATTCGCCAATTTAGAAATTAAAAATCAACGCCTGGCGGATTGGATTCAAAAATCTCTGAAAGAAAATCACAAAGAGGAAATAGAATATCGCACTAATTCCAGGAACGAGTTAAACAATCGCTTAAAAAACATCGACCAGCATATAAGTATGCTTTATGACGATAGGTTAGAAAAAAGAATCACAACCGACTTTTACGACATTAAATTTGAGCAATATAAACAAGAGAAAAAGAATATAACGGAAAATCTAGAAAGACTCTCCAACGAAACCTTGAGATATTATGAGGTCGGAATTAATATTTATGAGCTTTCTCAAAATGCCCAGAAACTTTATGAGCAAGCGGATATAGATAAAAAGAGGCGATTATTAAAGCTTGTTTTTGATGAGCTTTTCTTAGACGAAAGCAAAGTAATCCATAAGTATTCCAAGCCTTTTGAGATATTATCGCAAGCAACGAGTATTACAAACCGTTCTAAAATGGCGAAAAATGAGAAAATTGATTTTGAAATTTTAGAACACTCTGATTTAAGCGAAGATTTAAAGAAAAACAGGGCTCCAAACCCTGTTCATCTTGCCAAGCTCCCGGGGTCGGATTCGAATGGATAAACGAGATTTTGAAATATGATTTAATGTTAGCAAATTTTTACTAGCATTAGAGAATATTTTAATTTTTTTGATTCATCTGTTTTAGTCCGAAATATCACGATTTTACCACTTTTACGTCACTATAGCGTCACACCTTTCATGTTTCGCTTGCAATATAAGGAAAAGTGGTAAATGTTAATTCAGAATTGCATTAAGTAAAGACTGGTTCTCTCCGGCCTGCTTTTTTCTTTCATTTAACAAGTTATTTATTTCGGTCTCTAAACGACTATTATAACCATTTAAATCATTATTAATCCAGCCAACATTTTTTTGTATTTCGCTTATATCCCTTAACCATAATTGTTTAATTTTTTCTGGGTCTTTTTCAGTCGTTTCGTATTTCAGAATAATTTGATTTTGCTCCACATCTGCCCTTGGTGTCCCCGAGAACGTATGTGTCGATGGACGACAAGCAAATAAATTTCTATCTCCAATAAATGGAATTTTCACGGTGATTGACAATCCTTTGGTGGTGAAGACTTTACGGTCGTCGTCATCGTCAAAAAATTGAGACCTAACAGTCACGTCTGCCTCAATAGCCTCAATTTTCTTTTCATCTTCTTTGACGATTATCGGCGTCATTTTATAACGCTCCAATAATTCAGATGATAAGCTTTCTTTTTCAAATTCTTTTATTCCTAAATTTCTAACGTGACTCCTTAAAGAATCGCCTTTTTCTTGTAAATAGCCATCCAAATAAAGACTATTAAATAAAGGGTCTGGCTGATAATTGTTGTAATACATATATTTATTTTAATAATTATTCTATTCTTTTCACTAAATCATTCAACACATAGTGAACAAATTGTGCTCCCAATTCAGTAAGTTCATATGGTTTAGTGTCTTCAAAAGCGGAATCTAAAGTGCTATTACTACTTTTTCTAGACCGCGAACCAACTTTAACAAATTGATGATTATAATTTATTTCTCGTTCTTGTCTGATTACACCACCCATACTTAGCTCTCTAATCAAATATTTGAATAAATCTGCTTCAGCCGAATCTTCCAATGGTCTTTCTCCTCCGTGAATCTTATCCCAAATTTCTCCACGTGTAATACTAGAATTATTATATATGGCGCTAATTACCGAAAAATGCGCCTCATGATATAAATCAATCCAATCAATAAATAAACGTACTAAGTCATCGGAACATAACTTCGTCCCGCCAGCATTCATTAATAACTTTTTAAGCATTTCTTTCTTTTCTTTAGTATCTGATTTGTCCCAAGACCTAAAAGTTTTACGAACTAGGGTTAAATATTCATCAGACTCAACTCTTTCTTTTATTTCTTCGCCAAATTCATCAAATCTATTTAACATTTCTTTAATTGTAGTCCCTAATTCAGACATTTTTTCCTGATGTTCTTTAAGCCATAAATACATCAATTGATTTACTTGCTTTTGTTCTGATTCAGCGGTTAGTCCAGCCACCCCACTTAATACTCCGCCCACCCAAGGAATACTACTTAAAATTGCTAATACAAATCTAGAGTATTTACCAGCATTATTGCCTAACATCTGCTCTAACACGCAACCTTTAATAGTTTGGATTTCCTGTGTTTCTCCTCCAACAACTACAAGATTAGAGCTATCTTTATCTTCTGCCATAATAATTTAATTATTCTTTTAAAAATCAATTAAAACCTGTAAATATTATGGGGTTATTATTCCCATCATCATACAAACGAACGAGTCTACATCTATTATTTTATAGTTATACTGTTTCAAGCAAGGATTCTTACTGTCGTCCAAAATAAATGAATCAATCGTATTCCAATAATTTGGGTCGTTATTTTTTTTATCTTCCATGCAATTTTCATATTTATTGAATACTGTTTCTCTGTCTCTACATGCGGTTTGTTTAGCTTCACTTTGTTTTTGTTCTGCCATACGGCCTTCGACTCTTTTTGTATAGCTATTAATATCAGAGGCTTGTTTCTCCAAATTTGAATTTAGACTTAATTCTACAAGATTTTTTTCGGATGGTGAAAATAAAATAGTATCATAGTTAGACATACATTTTTTCATTTCAACATCTTGAACTTTTAACATTTCCTTAAACCCCTCACTGGTTCTATATGGATTAGGATAATATTTCGCGGTTTCAGAATTAATTGGCGACATAGCTTTATTAATACAACTTTGTGTATTTATTTTAATATATTCTCTTTGAGGCTTAATGTAATAAAAGAAGATAAATAAGCCAATAAGCAAAAATACTAAACAAAGCACTACTAACAAAATCGCTTTCTTCATAATTTTATTTAACTCCATTGTCCTTAATTAATTGCTTTCCGAAATCTAATCGAACCATTAGAATCAGTTTCATGTAAAATTTTATATTTATTATCAAAAAAAGTAGCACCGCATTTATTACACTTTAACCACTTTTCATAATGGTAAGACTTTTCTAGTCTCTTTGCCGTAATTTCATTGTCTTCTTTCCAATGTAGGGTGCCAGAACAATCTCTATCACGTCTACCACATTTATCGCCTTCCTGAAAAAATCTTTTTTTTCTTATCTCTTTTTTATTTTCAGCCTTGTCTCTAGCTTTAAATTCTACAGAATTACCACAATTATCACACGTGGCATGAACTACTCCATCGTTTACTTTAAATGCCCAACTATTTTTTAAACATTTTTCACATGGTCGCATCATATTTTAAATATTTAATAAAATATATAAAAATTAGAACGGAATATTTTCGACCCTAAATTCTCCTTCCGGAATTTCCTGTTCAGGATATTTTTCTTTAGCCTCGGCCTCTGTTTCTGGTAAGCAATATATTTCTCTGCCTTTATCATCCGTATAGCTTTGTATTAATCTGCGATTAATGAGAAGACGAATACTATTTTTAAGATTATAGTAATCTAAAGCTAAATCTTTAAGTATCTCTTGAAATTGAACTCCTTTCTTTTCATAAACATAATTTAAAACAAATTTTTGAACTTCAGAACTTTCTACGACCTTTTCTTCGGTTGACTGTGGAATCGAACCAACTTTAGTACTAGGTTCGGCCTTAAGTTTTAAATCATTGATAACATCATCAATGGTTTTTATTTTTTTAGTTTTCGAAATAGCAAATATAAGCCATACCAGAGAGACTATACCTGCTACAATAAATAGCGCCGACCAAACCTCTTTTGGAAATAATTTATTTTTAAAATCAGCTGTCACTACAACTGTAATAATAGTAATTAAAATTCCAGCAGGAGCTATCCAAGACCCCCTCTTCTCGAGGTATTCAACATATTTCATCAGGCAAATTCTAACCTTATCCTCTGTGATAAAAATGAAACCCTCACTTAAATTTAAATGTAAAGTCGATTCTTCTAAAATTTGCTTTGGCAAATTTGGAATAAAAGTAGTTTTCTCTGTCATGCTCTTTTCGGACATATATTCATTTATTTTTATCAGAAGGAAGCAATCCAAGAACGCCTAGTGAATGCTGACTCAAGAAACCGCATCTAGTACATACTGCCGTTATAGATGGGATAGAAGCACCGCCAAAATTTACTTCTTCAATTTTATTTTGGATAAATTGGCTCGTATAGCCATCAGTTAAAGAAAATTGTTTATTTCCACAACGTGGGCATGGTAGGTTTGCCAACCTATCATTTAGAATTTTTATAATATTTTGTTTTTCTTCCGGTGTAATCATAATATTTTGACTAATTTATACATTTATACTACAATTTTAGCACAAACAATTAAATAATGAAATAAAGGCCTAAACCCTATCTAGGGCATGGCCAAAAGTCCACGAAAGTAAAAATGGTCTCCAGACCAGTTTTTAGCTTTCGTGGCGCATATCCGAAAGGGTATGTTAACTGAGTCGGGAGACCTTTTTTGTTTTCCAAATAACCACAAAATGAAAAACTTTTTGAAATGGCTAAAAGAATTTACTCCATTCCTCGGCCTCAGCGGTCTGTATTTTTCATTTGTCATATTAGTAGTTTTTCTGTTTAATTATTACGCTCCGGATTCAGAAGCTTTAGCCCAAAAAATAAATCCTTTCTTCTTATTAGTCCGTTGGGATTCTTTCCACTATTTGAATATAGTCTCCGGGGACGGTGGCTCTTTAGTTTTTTTTCCATTATACACTTGGATAACGAGAATCTTCTCGTTATTTTTTTCACCAATCTTTTCTGGGTTTTTGGTCAGTTTTTTATCGCTTGCCGTTGTTCTCTATTTTTTAAGTAAATTAATAAAAGAAAACTATGATAAAGAAATATCTAATCGTAGTCTGATATTACTGCTTTTATTTCCGACAGCAATATTCTTCTCGCTTATATACACAGAATCTTTATTTCTAGCTCTTATAATCGCCTTCTTTTATTATGCGCAAAAGAAAAAATGGTTACTAGTCGCTATTATCGGATTTTTTGCTTGCCTAACCAGAAATGTCGGTATTTTTTTATGGCCGGTTTATCTCGTGTATATCTTAATTGATTCTTATCGCCATTTATTAAAAAGAAAAGAGACTTGGTATTCTTTGTTAATTCCATTAGGGCTACTATCGTACTGCTTCTATTGCTATTTAATTTCTGGGAATTTTCTAGCTTTTATAAGCGGACAAAAAGGATGGTCTGAGTGGCATACATTTCTGTGGCCAGGAGCGACTATCGCTCGCTTCTTTAAATATTATCTATTAGTGCCGATAGGCGAAACTGGACTATATAATTTTCTTAGAATAGTTGTTATTGAAGGTGGTAGTTTCTTGCTTCTTTTGACAACTACGATTTATTGGATAATAAAAAAGCATTGGCCATATGCGACTTTTTGCCTTTTAAATACTCTTTTATTTTCTTGCATATATCCGATGACCTCGGTTAACCGCTATGTGGTCGTCATTTTTCCTATTTTTATATTCTTAGCCGTTGCCACTCAAAAAAAGGATTGGTTATTTTATAGCCTAATAGCTGTCTTTTCTCTTTTTCTTATTTTTAATATTTATCTTATATCCATGGGGGCTTGGATAGGATAATCAAAAATATATGGCCGACCCACAACTAATTGAAATGACAGGAAAATTAAAACCGTTGTTAGCGGTCGGGCTAATATTTGGACTACTGATAATCCCTTTTCTTCTTAAAAAAGCCGACGCTTTTAATAAATGGCTAAAACCGCCAAAAAAGAATAGACGGCGATAGGCTTTGACTAAACAAAATAGACGAGCTAACATGATGGGTTAAATATATGGCTCAAAAGAAAACAAAAATTAACCCATCTGAAAGATTTATCCAAAATCTTAATATTTTATTGACAGTCAACAAGGAGTTCATGACTGATATCAATTCTTTCAGAAAAAATATTATCATTAATAATGGAAAAATAGAGAGAATTGAAGAGAGCGGTATTCCGGAAGAATACTGGGAAGAACTTGGTTATCAAGAAGAGACGGATGATTACGACGACGAAAGTTTTAAATCAAAAATCTCAAGGATAAGGATAAAGTATAATTTATCACCTGCCTATCAAAAATATCTTGAAGATTTAACGGAATTTCCGGCGGGGACAAAAGTTTGTTATTTATATTCATCAGAAAATTTGCCGGAGCACTTAATGCCGTTTGGGATAGAAAACCCCGATAATTCTAAAGAATGGTTATCTGTTTTAGCCATAACTCCGGAAACCAAACCCGAGGATATACAAAAATATTGGGAAAAAATAAAGTCTTGGGCAAAAATTTGGGATAAGCGGCTAGAAACTAAAATGCCGAAATCATGTTCCCGTTCAAACTTAAAAAGAGACTTAGAAATATACGAACTAAAACTTCAAGGTAAAAAGGCGGAAGATATTGCTAGTATAATTAATAAAAAATATCCTGTAACTCTGGGCTATCAAGATGTAAATCTAATAATTAAAAGGCTAAAAGATAGAGCAGAATCTATAACCAAGCCTAAAAAGATATCAAGCTAGCTAAGCTAGCGTGAAATGTTTTCAGAATAAAAAAATCTGTACTATTAAAGCCATAATGACAATATGGCTTTTTTGTTTGTCCACAGTCCGCCTCTCGGCCGGACTGCTAACGGCCGAGAGGCGGGCGCTGAAGCTATGTTCTCTTAACTTGATTATACTAACACATCTAGAGAAAATATGGCTTACGCTTTTACTAAAAAAGTAATAATATCCGGCAAATACGCCGAACTCTACCAATACCGAAAAAATGTTTGGAAGGGTTACAATAGAAAAATTAATTCTGATAAAGAGCCAATACAGTTGGATATATTTGAGCAAAAGAGATTAAAAAAGGAAAGAGCGCAATCATCAATAAGCAGAACCAGAACGGAATTAAGGAGATTAATTAATTCCAACCCTCAGCTCAATAAATTTTTAACCCTGACTTTTGCTGATAACATCACGGATATAAAAATTGGCAATCAAATTTTTAATCTATTTATCAAACGAATAACTTATCGATATTCAAAATTTGAATATGCGGCCGTGATTGAATTTCAAAAGAGAGGAGCCATCCATTACCACCTACTTTGTAGCTTGCCTTATATTGATAACAAGATATTAGAAAAACTCTGGCGTCAAGGTTATATAAAAATTAGGCGCATAGAAAATATTGATAATCTTGGAGCATACCTCTCTAAATATTTTGGCAAAGAGATAGATGAACGAACATTCGGAAAGAAAAAATTTTTCCGCTCACAAAATTTAAAACAACCGATAGAAATTACCGGCTATAGAGCTGAACAATTTATAGAGAAATATTTAAACTTTTCTGTACTAACTTTTGAAAAGACTTTTTATTCCGACTGGACGGGTGAGGTTAAATATTCAAGTTTTATTTTAAATAACCAAATAGACAATATTAAACCCACTATGATAGAGTAATACTGACGTGCGTGATAACCCCACGCCCTTGTATTGCTCCTTAAAAATTTAATGCTAATCGATTTAAATACAATTGAATTTCTTACCACTGAACAGTTGGCTAATTTTTTAGGCCTATCAAAGACTTCGGTCTATCGCTTAATCAGTCGCCGGCTAATCCCATTCTACAAAATCGGCCATAATGTGCGTTTTAAGCGGTCTGATGTTTTAGAATATCTAGAAAATAATTGTGTTAAATCGGTCACCTAATAGATTTATGAGTGCAATCAAACGAAAAAATAAATGGTGGGTAGATTTTGGGTTTAAAGGCCGAAGAATTCGTTATGTCAGTCCGGATAATTCTCGAACTGGAGCTAATGCTTTTGAATCGATACTTAGACAAAGATTATCACGAGGTGAAGACCTTTTTCCAAAAGAGAAAAGGAAATGTCTCTCGCTAAAAGATTTTTCCGAAAAATGGGTTCAATCATATGTTGAAATCAATAATAAGCCCTCCGAAATAAAGAATAAAAAGACTTATTTAAGGTCGTGCTTATTACCATTTTTTGGCAAGAAGAGATTAGATGAAATAAGCAGTCTCGATATTGAAGAATTTAAAGCGCAACAGTTAAAAAGGTTGAAACCTAAAACCATTAACGGCCAAGTTGGCACCTTAGCTAAATGTCTAAGGACGGCCATTGAATGGGGCGAACTGGATAAAATGCCTATAATTAGACCTCTGCGTTGCGACCCAGAAGAATTTGACTATCTGAACGAAGAAGAGGCTAATCGGCTATTAATGACCGCCCAAGAGCCTTACAAAACCGCAATTCTTCTCGCTCTGCATACGGGAATGCGAATCGGCGAACTAATGGCCTTAAACTGGAAAAATGTTGATTTTGTGAAAAAGCAGGTTGTGGTCAAAGATAATTTCTCAGTCGGAATTTTAGGTTCTACTAAGGGTAATAAGATTAGATACATCCCCATGACGCAAGATTTATATGACCATCTCGTTGGTATGTCATCAAAAGAAGGTTTTGTCTTAAAAGGCCCGGACGGATTAAGATTTCGACCAGAATGCTCTCGGACAAGTATTCATGCTATTTGTGATAAAGCAAAACTTCGCCAAATTGGTTGGCATAAGCTCCGGCATACGTTTGCTTCTCGTCTGGCTGAAAAAGGAGTGGCTTTACTAACCATAAAAGAACTTATGGGACATTCGGACATTAGGACGACTATGCGCTATGCTCATTTAAGTCAACACACCCTAAGAGACGCTATTAAAGTTTTAGAAACGTCGCAGGTTTTTGATTTACGTCACCATAGCGTCACACCGGCGAATTTGGGGGTTACAAATTCAACACCGGAAAAACGAGAAATCACTCGGTAAACAAAAGAAAAAACGAGATTTTACTCTCGTCTTTTCTATGCTCCCGGGGTCGGATTCGAACCGACGACCAATTGGTTAACAGCCAACTGCGCTACCGCTGCGCTACCCGGGAATATTTGATTGTATCTACGGAATCTGGCTATATTTAAGCTCGATTCCGCCTAAAAAACAAAATATTTCAATTGAAATATTCACTAATATAATAACAGATTATGGCCCTATGTCAAGCGATTCTCCTGACCGTTATTCTCCCCTTAGACTTAGCCGCTACCTCTTTCAACCCTAAATAAGGATTACTGGATTTTTCTCTAGGCAGTCCATAATAAAAAGTCTTTATTCCGGCCTTGATGCAGGCCGAAGCGCACATTGAGCAAGGCTCGGCATTTACGACTAGGGTATAAGGGGAAAGATCAACAGTTTTTAGTTTCCTAAAAGCCTTCTTTAAAAGATTCATCTCGGCATGAGCAGTTATATCCATATCCGACTTAGTGGTATTACCAGCCTTGGTGATAACTTTTCCCTCCTTATCCGCCAAAACCGCACCGAAAGGCCGGTTGCTAGTCTTATCCTTAGCCGCCTTATCCGCCTCTTTAGTTGCTGCCGCCATTAGCTTGATTATAATTTCTTCCTTCATATCTATATCTCAATTTTAACGATTCTATATTCTGTTTCTTCCCCACCAGCCAATTTTACTTTTATCGTCTCTCCCTCCTTATGCCCCATCAGAGCCGCTCCCAAAGGCGAACTATAGGAAATGACGCCTCCTATTGGATCGCTCTCGGTTGACCCTAAAATGGTATATTCCTTCTCTTTCCCGTCTCTCTTAAGCGTTACCCGGCTGCCGATTTGAACGGTTTCCGCATTCGGATTAGTTTTAATTATAACAGCGACTTTCAAATGGTTCTCAAGATCTAGTATCCGCTGGTTTAAACCCCTTAAACGGCCCTTGGCTAGCTGATAACCGGCATTTTCCGAGAAATCCCCC
>Ga0172368_10004471_pt1 | contig 16185 bp, 4 predicted proteins | sample Lak11m_FD_114540 | JGI IMG/M metagenome (GOLD analysis project Ga0172368, IMG submission 114540) | Freshwater microbial communities from Kabuno Bay, South-Kivu, Congo - kab_022012_11m | ecosystem: Environmental > Aquatic > Freshwater > Lake | place: Democratic Republic of the Congo: South-Kivu...
CAAGAATGACATCAATTCCTTCGAGATCCCCCGCACGGACACCTCATCTGCACCGAACGCACGGGAAGTTGGACCTCTCATTGAGGACATGGACTGGCGGCAGAGCATGGAGCTTCGGCTCTACCACGATCCGGGTTGGGGCATCACTGTGTTCCGGCCGGATTTGCCGCCACCGCCCTACTACCTGCCTGAGGACGGCCAGGCGGGTCACGGCTTCATCACGGATTCGACTGAGCCATCGGCGGGCTGGATCAACGTCGAGTACCCTTCGCTGCCTCGGTCCCCAGGGACAGCACTGGGCGTGGTGGCCTTTGGGTCTTTGGACAGCAGGAGCTTGAGCCAGTCGAGGTGGGACTGGGTGCGCTACCGGATGTTCAAGCACCCGACGGAGGACCGTATCGCCCCGGAGCACATGCTCCTGAACCAGTTCAACGTCATCACCTCGGGTGAACTGACGATGGACACGGGGCTGGAACAAGTCGCCGTGGTGACTTTGGACAAGACGCGGCTTACTTTGCTGCCCACGCACATGTACGCCAAGTCCATCTACAAGGTGATTGACGGGCGCACGATCTGGACCGCAGCGGACTGGACCTTTGATCCGATCTCACAGACGGTGACTTTGCAGCAGAACTTGCAGACGGGCGAGTTCCGGGAGTTCTCCTCGGAGCACGCCAACGTCGCTGTCTACTTCGTGCCCGGCCATCCAGTGACGAACACCTACTTGCTGAACCAGCCTTTGCTCCAAGGCATCACCAAGCTCAACGAGGGTACGCCTCCTGTGCCGATGAGCCAGACGGCAGAGTCTGAGATCGAGGTGGTCTTCGGGTCTCATCTGAACTCCCCAGAGGACGTGCTCAACAACGACCCCTCTTTCGTGCTCAACGACCCGTATCACAGTGTGCGGCACAAGGATGTGGAAGGCTCCCTGTACGAGAAGCTCGACTTCTACCAGGTGACTGATGAAGGCCAGACCGGCCTCATCGCATCCATTTGTGAAGGTGGCCCCGGTACGGGCTTCTCAGGCTTGTCCCCCACCGAGGGGGAGGACATCTACTCGCTTGATGGGTCTGGAGCGCCCCTGGGGGGCACTGGGCACGTTGCAGGGCACTTTGCCACGGGGGACAATGTTGGCAAGGCTGTTGGTGCTGAAGTCTTTGACTTCAGTGGCACACAGTTCTGGCAAGACGCCAACTTCCCAGCTTCGCCCGATTGGACCCAGAAGGGTGGTTCTCCTGGCGGGATGCTGTTTGCCTCAGGGGGCAACTTCGTCAATCCGGTAGTGGACGGCGCGGGGCACATCACCGGGGCCTTGGTGGCGGCCGGTGGCAATCTCGGTCCTGGGACTGCGGTGCTCTGGCCTTCCTTCCCCTCCAAGGGGCCTGTGGGTGGGGATCAAGGCCGCATCTACAAGAGGACCGACTGGCTCATTGACATTCGGCCTGGCACGGGCGGGTCGGCAGGGTCCGGTGGTTCTTCTGGCGGTGGTGGCTTTGAGCCTGTGGAGTCCTTCGACTTCTCCCAGGCGGACGGCATTCCGCCAACACAGCCTGCAAGCTGGTCCCCGAACGTCGGTGGTCCCTTCCAGGCGCTGGGTGCAGCCTTTGGGCAGATGCAGTATCCGGGGCAATACTCCCGCATCGGCCCCTGGGGTGGGTTGCCTACGCTGACGCCTGATCACGACTATGGCACCTTCCGAGTCGTGGCCCCTGTGGAAGGTCATGTCGTCCGCATCTGGGATCCGATCCCTGCGGTCTGGGTGACCTTCACCGCGAAGAATGTGCCCGTAGCCCCCACCGAGTTTGCGGTGGCCCCGACGCCACACACGGCCTTGGCTGCTGTGATCAACGCCTACCCCTTCTCAACGGGCTTCACCGCTACTGCTGGCCTGACCTTGAGCGGGCAACTGATGGTGCGAGTCGAGGCCACTACGGCTGTGGACACTTTCCTCAACCCGTTGTACCTCCAGGGGCCTTCTCCGGCAGGGTTCCAACTGGCTGATGTGATCCTGCTGCCGGGCAACATCGGGCTGCTGCTGGGCGGATCGGGCATGACTCAGAGTTCTTTGCTGGCGGGTGGCACCCAACTTGGAAGCCAGACTGCGGTGCCGAACCTCGCACGCGGTATGGTGGCCCAAGGCGGTGCAGCACTGCCACAAGGGCCGCAACTCAACTTGACTTTCGCATCTCTCTAGGCGCGGTTTTTCGTCTATCCGAGCGCCTGGGGTAGAGGCAAGCCCACGCCTGGAGATGCCTGATGGCGCGACACAGCGAAAAAATGAAGCGGACAAGGCAGGCGGTCAAGATGGGTCTGGGCTTCCAGCACTCCGAGGTGAGTCGTGCTCCGAAGGGCACCTTCATCGTGGAGATGACGGATGCTCGAACTGGTGAGCGCCTGGCTTACTTTGAGAAGCAAAACATCATCACCAAGGACGCAGGCCTGGTGGCTGCGGCCCTCTTCAAGGGTGAGATGTCCGGCGGGCTCAAGATGCTTGCCATCGGCACAGGGGCCACGGGCAACCTCTTGTCCCCGGATGCCCCTCAGGACACGCAGCGGCACCTGAACCACGAGATCAAGCGCAAGGCGTTCTCGTCCACGACGTATCGTACCGCTGAGGGTGTGGCTGTCAGCTACCGGACGAACATCGTGGACTTCACCACGACCTTTGGCGAGTCGGAGGCTGTTGGGGCACTGAACGAGATGGGTTTGCTGGTTCCGTACTCGGTCAACCCGGACACGCAGAACCCCATCCAGAATGGGCCGACGGACTACGACCCCAGCATCGACACGGCCGGTCTGGACCTCCTTGTGAATTACTTATCATTCTCAGTGATTAGCAAGCCTGCTACGGCAGTGTTGGCTGTTACCTGGCGATTGAGCTTCTAGGAGGCTGGCGATGTCGGTCAAGGACCACGAAGATTTCTTCGCGGGGGTGCAGGCGCTCCCGACGCCTCCTGCGAACCAGGTGCCCAACACTGTGTCGAGGTCGGTCAAGACTGGCGAGCGGGCGTTGTTGTCTGTGATCGCTGAGTCGGGCAAGCCCGTCCTCGATGCAGAACTGAACCTGAACCAGGACGCCAAGTGGATGGAGAGCTATCTCCTTCGTCGTTGGCACACCCCCTCGGGCTGGCTCCGGGGCAAGACGCACTACGATGCCTACTGCGACTGGATCTTGGGCCAAGCCCCCGGAGGTCTGGTGGATGACAGTGGCGGTGGTGGCGGGTCAGCAGGCTCTGGTGGCTCTGGTGGTTCCGCAGGTGGTGGCGGGCACATCCATGTGGATGGAACAATCCTGGATGCGGTGGTCCTTCCTCGGTTGGAGGCCACGGTGGCAGGCCATGCTGTGGTGGTCGAGTACACCAACACCCGCACGCCAGGCTACAACCTCATCACCTTGGAGCCTGCTCGGGTCTACGATGGTGGTGTGCCTGCCTCGGTCAAACGGACGGACTTCCTCTTCCTGGAGGTCTGGCGGACTCTGGTGGCCCCTTCGCCTCGGGCTTCGGCCCAGATGCAGGTGGTCAGCAACTCGGACATTGCACCTGGTGACCAGATCCTCATCAATGGCATGGCCCTCACGGCAGTAGCAGGGGTACCTGGGGTTGACCAGTTCCAGATCGGGGCCAACGCCGACGCGACGGCCGCCAACATCGTGGCCGCCATCAATCTGGTGCTCAACTCCTTTGCCACGACATGCTCAGCCCGCAATTCGGCGGACATGGTGTTCTTGGCAGCGACGTTGCCTGGTGCTGGGGATGTGATCACCCAGACGGGCAACTTCATCACCTTGTCGGTGAACGTCGCTATGGTGGGGTCCATCGTGGTGTCGGGGGCAACCTTCACGGGTGGGGCTGACCGGCCCAACAAGCCGGTGGATGACCAGGCCAAGATTTACCGGCATGGCAACGTCCTCTCGCCCGCCCCTGTGTGGCTCGATGACGAGATGGTCGATCCGGTCATCGGGTTGGAGAGCAGCCAGCGCATCCAGTTGCAGTACCGCATTCGGGCGACGGGCAACACGGAGGGCGTCAACTACAAGCATCACCCCGATGGCTTCTCCAACCGCATTGCAGGTCCAGGCCCCTCGGCCAATGGCATCTATGCTCAAGCCAGCCGCAATGTCCCCGTGTGGACCGGCGATGGTGAGGGCGACATCAACTCCTACCCCTTCGTTCCGGCGGATGGCACTTCGACCTGGCTGCAAAGCTCAGCGGTGGCCTTTGGATTCACGGATGATGGCCTGTATGTCGCGGGCAATGGCAGTGAGCGGGCAGCCCAGGATTTGGGTGCCATCGACGGCTTCGTCTATGCCATCCCGATCGGCTTCGTGCATCGGCACAACAACGCTTCAGATGTGGCCGCAGTACCCAAGGGCTTCGACCCCCAGAGCAATGCCAACGGTGCTCCTGAATACGACCACCCTGGCTTCGTCTCCTGGTGGGGCATGGTCCCCGCTGGCGCTTCTGACCGACCTGATGGGGAATTCTGCAACGTCATCACGCAGAACAGCCTCCTGGACCTCCGGCGGCACGTCATCCCCTCGGGGACGGACCTGGCTTCGGAGCTTCAGTACCAGATGCAGAGCTTGCTGGACGGCTGCCTGCGTACCTGGTCGGTGGACACGACGAGCAAGCAAGACCTTGGTGGTGACTCCGGGGATGTCTCGACTCGCTTCCTCATCTGCAACGAGATTGGCCGCTCGAACGGTGCAGGTGGCGTGCCGCCCCTCTCGGGGGACACGCAGCGTGGCCCCTTGGTCCGCAGCTACGACCACATTGCCAGGCGCTTCGGCGATCAGCCGGTGGTCGAGCGTGTTGTGGTGGCCTTCTGGCCCGGCGACAGAGATGCAGGTCCTGCGGTCGCCCCTGGCATGGTGAATCCGGCTCGATACGTCAAGCCTGCCCTGGATGGTTTCGGGGCTCCGAAGAATCCTGGGCACTGGTACGAGGGGGACGTGCTCCACCTCGATCTGGAGTTCCTGAACGCCACAACTCTGGGTGGTCTGTTCGATGCCCGTCCAGGTGCTGGCGATGGCGGCGGCGGTTCTGGCATTGGGTTGCCCAGCCAGAACTTCTTGGCCTTCGCTCCGGTGGGCACGGTCATCACCGATGTTCTGCTGGCGGAGCATGACGACGGCAACTATGGGGCTCCAGCGGACCAGGCTGTCCAACTGGGCATCGTCAAAGGCCTGGGTACGACGCACTTGGAGATCACTCTTGATGCCAACGATACGGCAGTGACTGGTGGTTTGGCCATTCCTCCAACTCGTGTTGTCGGTAGTGATAGACCGGGCATTGATACGGAGGGATCGCAGCGGCGCATCTTCCTGGAAGTCGAGATCACTTATCCCATTGGGGTGGGGACGACGGACACGCCCGATTATGAGGTGGTGCCCGACACGGCGGTCTACTCGGACAGCGTGGCAGTGGCGACTGGCCCTGGCCCGTGCATTGAGAACGACATGGCCCAGCGGCCTGCGGATTACGAGCAACTGATGCCTCCCAGGTTCCGGCAGGGCTTCCGGGAGATCCAGCATGAGTACATCGCCAATGACACCATCGCACATGGCGCACCTCTCTCGGGCACAGCCATTGGCACCGTGACCCCTGAGACACTGGTGAGTCGGTCCAGCATGGAACTCCGGTTCCCTCGGCGTCTGTGGGGCAGCCGCACGGGTGCCATGGGCCTGTACGTTCAGGATGCAGTGGATTTCGGTGTCCGGGTTGTGGATGACACCCTGACGGAGTATGGATCCTCCAGCCGTTTGTGCATCTTGAACGGGGGTACGCCACTGTCGGGTGCCCAGACCCTGTGCAACGTCCGCTACTTCGCCCAGGACCCGATCCCGAACTACGGGGTCAACGGTGGTGGTTACCAGATCGGCTACTACTTCCGCTCGAACTCACCTCAGACAGCAGGTACACACGAGGGGGACATCAAGTCCTCCGGTGGTGGCACCTTGCCTACGACCTTGCAGGTGGAGCCCTTGTTGACTTCACCGACGGTGTGGTCTGGGCAACGGGGCATGGGTGGCCATGAACTGGCCTTCCCCTACGCCTCGCCTTTGGACCAGATCCCCATTCACGATGGCACGACCCTTCCGGCTGGGCCGGACTTCGTGGCCGGGACCACGGAGGAGTGGTTCTTCGCTGCTACGGCAGAGGTTGCCATCGACGACTTCTCGGCGGGAACAGGTTTGTTGAACCTCCATGCCTTCGTGCAGCAGGACGTGCAGAACGTCTTGACCTTGGGTGGGGCAGGTGCCACCGAGTACCCACGCAAGGATGCGGAGTTCAGGGCCTTCTACCCCTTCGCTGATGACACTTCATATCGTCCGACCGTCATGGCTCAGCCATTGTATGGGGCGACCCGGCACAAGGCTTTCGTGCCGTTCCTGGCTCGGGCTGTGGCAGACGTGCCGGGGGTCAATGGTGGGCTGCTGTTCCGCAAGTCGGAACTGCTCCTGGTGGTCCTGTCCCGGTTTGCCGAACTCGATGATGAGAACACCGTGCGGTTCCTTGACCCTGTGGGGGACAACAGAACGCTGGCGGCGGTGTACCGGACTCGCAACCTGCTGCTCACAGTGGGGGATAGCACATGCCTCGGAATCTGAACCCAGGGAACCTGAAGGTTGGGCACGGCAAGTCAGCACCGGACGAGAACGCTCTGCGTCCTTCGTTGGCCGGTGCCGGGCTTCCAGGCCCCGGGCCGAACATTGGTCAGTCGGTGGTGCCTCCGGGTCTGCCTCCGGGCATTGATGCCTTGGACGACCATCTCCATGACCCCAAGTCTGCCCACAATGCCTCGGCCATTGAGCACGATGGCAGCCCTGACATCCTGATCTCCCACAACGTCGAAGGGGCTCTCGACGAACTCATTGGCACTGTGACCAAGCTACCGCCCTACCTGGGGCAGTGGAGCCTGACCACGGACTTCAGTGGTATCCCTGACTGGGGCTTCTTGAAGCTCCGTGACGCCAGTCTCAACAACTATGTCCTCACGGGGGGCACTCCACCGCTGGCAAACCTGCCTCCTGGTGCTGATCCCGCAGACGTGTTCCCCTACTACTTCTCTGCTCCCGGCCCCGCTCAGGACAAGGAGTTCACCCAGGGGCTCTACAACGAGGGTGAGGACCCTGCGACGGACTTCGTGTGGAACACGGGTCTGGAAATGATGGCTCAGCCTGGTATGGGCTACGGCCGCTGCCACATTGGTGGCTTCACCCGTGGGGGGGACACAGGACCGGACCCTTTGCCTGTGATGCGGACTGCTCGGTTGTACCCCAGGGCAGGGGTGCCTGATGTAGAAACGGGTCGCCCGCCGCGTGAGCCCGTGACCGTCTCGGGTTCGATCTTCCCGGCAGACCGTGGTGTTTTGGCTTTGTTCCACTTCCCGGCATCAAACCGGGGGGACATGAAGCTGGAGTTCCTTGGCCAGCCCCTGGTCACGGATGAGACAGATTCTTTGGCCCCTCAGGGTCGCGTCGTGGCTGCGCTGCTGCTCGGTGCAGGCATTTTGGGGGACAAGTGTGGTGTGGGATCTTGCACAGGTCCAACCTGTGACGGAGCAGTCGGGGGCATCTTTGGCAAGGGCACTGACCCGGCCACCGACAAGTACCAGCCCTTCGAGTACCCTGGCCGGGCCTCTGGGCAGTACGATCTCAAGGAGATCCACACGGGCGTGGACAGCATCCACGGCCAGCCGCTGCGTGCCCCCTGGAACGACTTCAACGGGGACATGGTGATTGGGGCCAAGCGGGGTGCATTTGACCTGACTCCGGCTCCTGGTCAAGTACGGCTTGGCACTGACCCGGACGCAGGTGCGATGCCTGTGTCCTATGGCATCCCCATTTTGGGTGGCACGGCGGACTACTTTGACGTGGGGCCTACGCCGCAGCCGGGCAGCCTCGGTATGCCGATCAAGGGTGACTCCCTCATTTGGAACAGCAACTTCTTCCGCTACCGTTTGCCGGTGCTGAAGGACTACTCCAACACGGGTCTGAAGTGGACTCCCCGTGGGGAGGATCCTTACCTGACGCCAGAGACGGCCAGGTACTTCGAGAAGGCAACCCCGTTGGCAGCCACCTATGCTGATGGTCAGGCACTCGGGTCGGAACTGCGGTCGGCGGGCCTTTACGAGACTGGGTTCGACGAGGACTACTGGGTCTGGCAGGTCGCCCGCTACCGGCACACTTTCCTGATGCCTTCCCTTCAGGGAATGGGTTTGCGGGAGGAGGTGGGCAGCTACTGGCTGGTTCACTTCAAGACCGAGCAAGACTTCGAGAAGTTCGCACAGGACGGCATCTTCCCCTGGGACGTGACGGATGGCTACGAGGTCTATGGCTACACGCTGGCTGGGGCTCCACCGGTACACATCGAAGAAGACAAGAATGTGGTCAATGAGTTGACCGGGGATCCCTTGGCCCCGGATGGCCCGGCCCCGGACTTTGGCTATGCGGCCAACCCCTACCACGGGTTGCGCTCAACCATCTTCTTGGACCCGGCTGGCAACAGTCTGCCAGCCCCGACAACAACCTTTTTTGTCTGGACGACAACCTCCGTACCAGGGGCTGCAACAGAGTCCATTGTGTGGGTGTCCGGCGTGGCCTACCACACGCCCAACCGGGCGGCAGATGGGGTACCAAGCTATTCGTTCACTGACATCAATTTGGTGTTGAACCCTGGGTTCTGGACGAGCTTCCGCACGAACTCCGATGATCTGTCGGTGGATGACACCACGGCTCCAGCCATCCTGGCTTCAGTGAACCCCCTGTTCCTGAACATGGCACCTTGGGCTTACGGGGCTGGTGCGATGGGCAGTCTGCTCTCTCTGACAGTGCCCACTGGCTTGCCTGGTTCAGGCGCGATCATCCCGGGTTCCCGGTTCGTGCTGCATCACCGGATCGAGGTGCCTTTCGAGTACCTCGGCAGCAATGGGTCTGGCACATTCAACGATACCAATGGCCCCTTGGACTCGGATGCTTTGGCCCTGACCTTCTCAGGACGGATGGTACCCCAGGGGGACGACACCGAACCGTCGTTCACCAGGGACGCCACGCTGCGGGCGTACTTGCGCCGGCCCCTGAATCACATCGCGGACGACACCACTACGTTGCCCTTCACGGCAGATGAAGGGCACGGGGAGGTCCTGACCCCTGGGGATGGCAAGCGACTCTTGTTCCACACAACGAAGTTCGACCAGACCAACATGACGGGCGACTACGGCAACTATCTCATCAATCCGGTGGGGGGTGTTCTGCCGAACGCGGGATACCCCGGTCTGGGCACAAGCCACAAGGACACGCACGAGCAGTTCTTGGATGAGACGTACCGCCTCATCCCGAACTTTGCAGCGGCACAGGCGGCAGGCGTGGTCGTGCCGGGCACGCCATACACGGCGGCAGCGTTCAATAGCCTAGTCGGCCCTGGAATGCAGGGTTGGGTCGGTGGACCAATCGAAGTTCCCGTGCGGGCCAGCCTGGCAAACAGCCCATGGAGTTACGCCTCCTGGCTGCTGATGGAGACGCACCTGAAGGACCTGTCTGTGGCCGACCCAGACACTGCTGCTGCCCTGCAAGTAGGGGGTTTGCCTGACCGGAACCCTCCGCAGTCGGCTGCTGTGCGGATGCCCTTCCCATCCTGTGGGATGCTGGTTTACCCACAGGAGGACTTCACGGCGGTATCCCCAGAGTCGGGCGTCCACTTTGTTGGTGCTCAGCCCGACTACTCAGGGCTGCCTCTCTTGGGTGGCGACAGACACTACATCCGGTGCTTCGATGCGGCCTTCAAGGATAGTGGGACTCCTGTGGCCGCCGCAGGCACCCCGACAGTGAAGCTCCGTATCGACGGTTTGGACCTGAACGACTTCTCGTACTCGGCCCCCGGCTTTGGTGGTCTGCCGAACAATCGGGTTGCCATCTTGGTCAAAGTCCCGGGTCTGACAACTTGGATGGACATCGGGCGGCCCGATGGTGCAGGCCCGAGCAAGCAGGACATGTTCGCCGACGGGGCGGGCTGCCAGGTGGTTGGGCCAGAGACGTACAGCTTCCAGGATCCCATGTCGGGCTACCAGTGCTGCTACGTCAAGGTCAATGTCGGGCCGTGGGCAACCTTGGCGCAGAACATGGGCTTGTGGTCGGGCTACACCGTGGGTGACCCCACGGGTGAGGTTCCGTTGCTGGTGCGGGTGATCCTGGCCGAGGGCTCCTTGAAGTACAACTTGGAGTACAAGCTCGTTGGCGGTGTGTTCGAGATGGTGCCCAAGCCAGGGGCCGAGCCCTCTTCAGTTCGTGGTGTCATCGGGATCAATCTGGTGCATCCGAACGACATCCTGGTGCCCTAAGGAGCCTATAGCTCCGGCAAGATGAGGTGAGGTCACATGGGCTACCCGACCGACAAGTTGGACAAGGCATTCGTCCAGAGGGCGAGTTCTTCAACTGCTCGGCCTGCTTGGCAGGAGTGGATGAGCAGGCACGCCACCGTGCCCTCGTCCGCCTTGCAAGCGCCTGAGGTCATTCAGGGCTTCACTGGTTCTTGGGCAGGTCAGTACGTTCTGGGCTCCAGCCAGAAGACGGTTGCGGTGCCTGTCACCCCGGCACCTATGCAGCGGCAGGGGTCACATCTGGGCCTGCCGGGCATGGCCGAGATCAACTTCCGCCCCTACGACTGGGGCACGACACGCCATGGCAAGTACGGCCCGAGTCTGCTGGGGCACCCCGTCTCCTTCGAGGTGGTCGGCCCGACGCTCAAGAGCCCCGACATGCTGCACCAGTGGGTCCTGGACACCACGGGTCCACAGGACACGCTGACGTTGGACTCCTGCACCTATCGCTCGACGGGGGGCACCCTGGAGACGCTGCCTGTCGCTCTGGACAGCATCGCCAAGATTTACGGTATCAGTGCCGTCCCTGAGGAAGGGCTGTACCTGGTGGTGAGCCTCACAGGGGCGCCCGGCAACTTGGCGGCTGGCGGCACGGGTGGTCTGGGTGACGGCCTCATCGGCGACACCCCCATCCCGTTGGTTCCGCCTCGCCAGGCCATCTCGACCCCGGACTCCGGTAGGGGTCAGAAGGCCAAGTTCGAGATTTTCCGGGTAGCCAGCATCGCCGGGGACATCATCACCCTGGAGAGCAACAAGCGGATCAGCAGTTTCTTCACGATCCCCGGGGGATCAACGCCTATCATCCGGGCAGTCACGCTGATCAAGCCGGCGGCAGCCCGGGTGGTGGCGGTGCCAGGCAGTGGCCAGCAGGTCTTTGCCATTGTCCCCCCGGAGAAGTCGCTGAACAGCGACCTGATGCCGCCCCTCACGACCTGGCAGGGGGGCACCTTTGACCCCTGGCTGGGCTACGCTGCCAGTGCGACCCCCGGCGTCGTTGGTGACTACCCCCAGGCCAATGCTTTGCCCATCCCCCAGGTGGTGCGGCGGGGCTCCGGGCACCTGCAAGGTGCTCTTGGCGAGGGCATCACGCCGTTGCCCACGGGGATCATGCGGGTGTACCTCGACTCAGGGGTCACCTTCTCGGCCACGGGCGATGTGGGCCAGGTCGTCCACATTCACGGCATCAACCAAGTGGACGGAGGCATCTGGCAGACGGGAACGGGCAGTCAGATCGGCGCCCCCGAGATGGATCGGCTGCTGGGCCATTGGGAGATCCAAGACGCCGGAGTGGCAGGCCCTCTGAACTACTACGACCTGCGGATGGTGGTCCAGGTGGACCCCCTCACGGGCGTTCCCTTCTACGGCACCAATGAATACCTGCGAATGGACACTCTGCCCCCTCCGGGGGCAGACCAGCAGGTGCAGTTCCAGTGGACGCTGCATGACCCCATCTCGTCCCTGTGGACCTCGACATATCTCTCACCGGACAAGTTGGACAGCGCCAGGCTGACGGGCATCATCGACCCCGAGTGGGTCAAGCCAACGGGCAAGAACATTGACCTGATCGATGCAGAAGGGTCCCCTTCTCGCCCGGACAAGGCCCTCTTTGGGACGGACGGGGGCGACCCTGGCAGCTTGCTGGACCTCGGTTTCCGCATGGTACTGTTCCCGGCCAAGCCTTCTGTCCTGGACCCAAACAAGCTCACCCCTGACTTTGACAATCCCATCACCTCCAACGAGGTGGTGCTCGATACCTCCCGGCCCTCCACGGAACAGCAGTTCATCGAGATCGACTACTCATCAGGTCTGATCACACTTTCTCACCCGCCGAATGTTATGGCGGGTTGCCAGTTGGTGCCCGACCCGGCCATCTTGACCAATGTGAGCAATCCGCGTGGCGAGGTGGTGTTTTTCGCGTCCTTCGTGCCCTTCAGCCAAGAGCCCGGCCAACGCAGTCCTGCCTCCCGTGTCGTGGGCGGGCAGTCGGTGTCGGGTCCGGGTTCGTCTTGCACGGGCACAGAGTCTGCCGATATGTACGGCCAGCGTCTGCATTGGCCCTTGGAGCCTGGCCAGACTCTCACGGCAGGCCAAGGTCAGACAATCCAACTGGATGCCTTCCTGACCCCGGTTGACATGCCCCCGACGGGGTTCATCGAGGTGGTCGAGGGCTATGACGCCCCTGTGGGCAGCTACTCCTGGACAGATAGCGCAGGGCACCGGGTTTGCACCTGGGGTTACTCCTCGGTCTACTACCAGGACCCAGGCAATGGCGGCAAAACGACTCTGTTGGGGTGCTTTGGTGGTGGCATTGCAGGGGATGTCAAGACAACCGCCCTGGATGCGCCTTACACAGCGGTTCTTCGCCGCGACCTGATGTTCCCGAACAGGGGAGATGGCTCTGTTGGTACGGACTTCCAGTTCGACACGACCTACGGCTACAACAAGCGCCCCTCCGCTCTGCGCTTCAAGTACGGCACGATGACGCCCGAGGCCGATGGCTCGGTGACGATGGACACGCGAGATCCGTTGACGGTTTCGCATCAGGAGTTGTTTTCCGAGTTGTTCTCGTCTTGGGTCATCTCCGGCGGCGTGATGAACGTGTCGCCTCCGCTGGTGGGCTCGGTTCTGAACTTCACTGAACTGGTGGTGCTTATCCAGGGCGTCCGCACGGTTCTGCCTGAGCAGCCTTTCACGGCTCCGGTGGGTGGTCCTGGGCCAGGCTACATCTACATCGACAGCACCGTGCCTAGTTGCCCTCGCTATGCGGCCTACTGGCAGTTGCCCCTGCCACAGCCCGATGACGTGCTCCTCGGCATGTACGAGTATGTCGGCCCCAATGTGACAACCTGGACGGATCTGCGCCAGCCGCTGACAGACGTGGACAAGCGGCTTGACATCACTGTCGGCAACCCTGGAGGTTTTGACCAGCCTGCGGATGCACACTTCCTGACATTGGCTGATGCAGTGGCTTACGCCCGAGAGACGATGAACCCGATGGGTGGGGTGGGCTATGCTGGGCGTGCTCGTCGCATTAAGGTCATTGGGCCGACGGTGGAGGACTTGGCAAAGTTGCCCATCCGGCCCAACATGTCGGGCCTCATCATCGAAGGTGCCTCCCGGCGTTCCGACGGTTCCCTCGGGAATCCGACTGAGGTCTGCTGGGGTGGGGACACGGCTCCGGCTCTGTTTGACCTCGCTGGCTGTGATGCCTTCACGGTGCGGAACGTGAACTTCCGGTACATCTACGACACGGCCCCTTCGGCGGTGCCCCGGGAGCGGTGCCTGTTTGACATCTCGACGGGTGCAGTGGCGGACATCCTGGTGGAGAACGTCTATCTGAAAGGTCCTGCCCACGGCATGTTCTACTGCAACACGGATGTGGACCCCACGGCCACCTTCAACAGAGTGACCTTCCGCAACTGCACTGCTACGGAACTGACTGACTACGCAGTCTATGTCGGTTCCACGGTGGCCAACGCTGTGACACTCACAGTGGTCGGGTGCTATTTTCGGGCACGCAAGCTCACCGACGCTCCGGGGCCAGAGCTGACTGTACTGGATCCCTCTAGGGCCATCATCTGCGGCCTGGCGCTGCTGAGTCTCGACTGGGTCATTCAGGATTGCCATTTGCTGGATGGCTACCTTGGAATCTTGTTGTTCGGTGTCCGGCACTCTATCAATCGAGTCACCTTGGTGGGCACAGACAAGGTGGCCATTGCTTCCTTTGGGGCGGTGTCCTTGTCCCAGGTGACGGTCGCGGGTTGCTACACCGTCCCGGGTGCTGTTTTTCAACCGTTCAGGGCTGCTGTTCTGGGCGGCACTCTCACCGAATGCGTGATTCAGTCTCTCGACACACCTGTTCTGGCCGACCAGTCCTATTACGGGCTTGGCGGGGACTTGATTCGGTGCACTTTTGAACAGTCGGTCACCGCAGGGTCTTTCGCTCGTGTGGAAGGCAATGACATCGGGGACCTCTTGACGTTAGGTTCCTCTTGCCAGGCGTCCTACAACAAGGTCAACGCGGTCTTGGGGGCCGGAAGCATCCAGGCAGACCATGATTGTGTCTTGACGGGCAACGTGGCCGATGGCAGCTTCAACCCCACGGTGAATGCGGGTGCTGATTCGATCCAGTTGACCAACAACTACTTCCAAGGCACCTTTGGGGCTCTCAACAGCAACATAGCCGACAACTGTGTCCTCACGGGCAACAACTTTACAGGCAGTGTCACCCTGGGGGGCGGCACCAACACTTTGGTGGGCTGCACTGTCCTCGGGGGGCTGCTCACGTCGGGCGGAGCCCCGGGGCTCACCCGCGCCCTCATTCAAGGTTGCAGGCTGGTCTACGTCGCCAATACAACTCTTTACTTGCAGGATTCCAGGATCATCAGTAGCTGGGTTGGCTCATCGGGCGGCGTATTTGCGCTTACACTGGACGGGGCATCCAACCTCTTGGAGGGGAACGACATCGGGATTCCCATGACCGTTTCCGACACGGGGGCTCTGGGTGGCAATCTCGTGCGGGCCAATTTCTTTAGTGACCGGCTGACGTTGACCTCCGGGTCGGTTCAGTCGTTCGTGCAGGGCAATCGTGTCAGCACGGTTGCCACCTTTGCCGCTACTGGTCTGTTGTGCCAGGGCAACTACCTGGTCAGCCTGGCCGCATCGGCGACTGACCAGAAGTACCTGGGCAACACCATTGGTGCAGCTACGGTCGGCGGTGCTGGTGGCTATGCCCAGGACTTCCTGGGCAACACCTTCACGGGTGCGGTCAGCATCGTAGCCGGGGCCAACACCTTCCTGTCCGCCTCCAAGATTTCGGACAACACCTTCGTGGGCGCAGTGGACTTCAACGATGCGGCCAGTGTGAAGTCCTTGGATGATTGCACCCTTCAAGGCAACCAGTTCCAGAGTACAGTGGACATCAAGTACGCGATCCGGTGTGCCGTTGGGGCCAATCGTTTCGTGGGGGCTGTCACTTTTGCTTCCGGGCAAAACCTGGCAATCCAGGGCAACAAGTGCGCGAGTGACCTGACCTTGAATCTGTGTCCTGATAGCGCAGCCACAGGCAACAACGTCGCCGGTAACTTGTCTGCAACCGGGACTACCGCTCCAGTGGTACAGGGCAATAAGGTCCAGGGTAATCTGGACATCACGTCCAGCAGTAGCCCCACCGTGAATGGGAACCAGGTGACGGGGAACCTGGTGGCGATGGATACGACGGCGGCTTGTGTGGGTGGCAACAGGGTTGGCGGAGACTTGACGGCCACGAACGCCGACAACTACATCATTCAGGGCAACTGGGTCACGGGCACCATCCTGGTAGATGATGGTGCAGGCACGAAGTTCGGCATCCTGGTGGCCAACAGGGCGGCAGTGATCGGTGCAGGCAATGTTCCTGTCCCTGGTACGGTCGATGTGGCCAACGTGACGACAGATGTTGGGGGCAACACCAACTTTAACACCGCGCCCGGTCTTGCGACGGTCATCATCAACAACAACGAGAGGGCCTAACCGATGCGACTTCTCGTAGACCTGCGAAGCCACGTCACGACCCCGCCTGCCCCGGAGATCATCCAGGTGCAGCGAGTGCCCGCTGTCGGCGACCCCACCATCATCAACGGCAAGTACCTCATGCCAATGCCCCTGGACGTGGACATCCCCATCACCTCTGGGAGCTACCTTCTGGACGGTGCGGGCGAGATCGACGGCAACGATGTGGTCAGCCTGGGCTACGCTCAGTTGCTGGCTGCCTACCCCCAGTTCGGCAACATCTACTTCAACCCGCTCCTGACTTCTGACCATGTG
>Ga0172368_10004472_pt1 | contig 16183 bp, 8 predicted proteins | sample Lak11m_FD_114540 | JGI IMG/M metagenome (GOLD analysis project Ga0172368, IMG submission 114540) | Freshwater microbial communities from Kabuno Bay, South-Kivu, Congo - kab_022012_11m | ecosystem: Environmental > Aquatic > Freshwater > Lake | place: Democratic Republic of the Congo: South-Kivu...
GCCTTGGCCGCAGGCGCGCTTTTGTTGTTGACCTCGCAAGTCGGTGCCGTCGGCACGCGTAGCCTGGCCGTCACGGTGCAATCCGCAGGCCAAGGGCTTGACGGCGTGGACGTGCAAGTCCTTTTGGGCGATTCCCTCATCGCCAAGGCCGTGACGAAGAACGGAAAGGTTTCCTTCGAAGGCCTTCCGGCGTCGGCGTTGAGCGTGCGCATCAGCAAGTCCGGGTTCAAGACGCTGACGCTCAAGTCCCCCGCGGGCCAGGCGTCGCTCAAGGCCGAACTCAAATCGACGCCGCCGGGAACGGAAGACGTCCAGCCCGGTTCAATCGACTACAGCCAGCTGGCCATCCTGGTCCTGGATGCCGACACGGAAAAACCACTATCCGACGCGCAGGTTTTGTACGTGTCGGACGAAGGCAGCGGCCAGAAGTCCACCGACGCGCAGGGACAGGTCGTGGTTCCAAAGTCTTCCTTGACGAACCTGCGCGTGAGCAAGTCCGGCTACAAGACCGAGACGTTGGCCGTGCGCGACGGGGGCCTGACGACGGTGTACCTCAAGCCGTTGGGCGGCTCGTTCTTCGGAACCGATGATACTTCCACGGGAGGCAGTGCCGGGTCCGGAACGGACGGCGGCAGCGGCACGGATTTGTCTTTGATGGGCGCCGTCACCATCCAGCTGAACGCCTCAACCGGGCCGGTGGACGGCCACGTCCGCCTCTACTCGTCCGACGGCACGCTGGTAGGTGAAAGCGACACGGTATCCGGACTGGCCGCTTTTTCCGCCCCCTTGGGTTCGCAAGTCTTCGTCATGGCCCAGGTGCAAGGATTCGCATTGTACGACGGCTCGGCCCGCGCGCAGGCCGTGACGGAAAACACGTTGTTCCTCATCACGCTGGACGGCCCCGATGCCGTCAACGCCTTGGACACCGTCATCCGTGCTTCGGACGCCGCAGGCAACGCTTTGACCTTCTCGGCGCGCATCATCAAGCCGCCCTTGCTGGAACTGGCGTCTTACACCGGCGAGCGCTGGGAACTGGAAGTCCTGCCGGGTTCCTATTACGTCTTCATCGACTCGGACGGCTATTTATCCAAGACCGCTGAACTGCAAGCAGGATCGGACAACGCCTTCACCTTGGAGAAAGCCACGCCGTTCAACTCCGCCGCGCTGACGGTCAAAGTGCGGGATGAGTTCGATGCCGCGATTTCCGGCGCACGCGTCTTCTTGTTGCAAAATGAGCGGCTGGCCGCAGCGACCCAGGAGACTGACTTTTCCGGCTCGGCTGTCTTTAACGAACTCTCTCTGACTACTTACAACGTGACTGTTGTTTACGGCCGCTGGAATGTGTTTAGGCCCTTATTAATCCCGCAAGGGGGGACCGAGGCGTACTTCATGTTGCCCATCCACCGTGCCGTTCTCCACGTACGGACGTTATCTGCATTGGATGATTCGGCATTATCCGGTGCCTCGGTCAAGCTGGATGCTCAGGGTCAGCGGTTGGCCGATGTCCAGACTGCTGCCGACGGCTCCGCATCGTTTTTCGACGTGCCGGCAAAGGCTGACTTGCACCTGGCGATAGGAAAAGAAGGCTTCGTTCCCTTCATCGCCGACTTGGTGTTGGCGGACGACGAGGGCCGCGAACTTTCAGCCGTAATGGTTCCCAAAGATGCTACGCAAGGGGCGAAAGTCGACGTCGTACAGATCCGGCAATTGGACGGCACGCGCGTCGGCCAATTACGGACCGGCGAGTCGTACGTGCTGGAGCTGAACGCCACGCCCGCCGCATCGGCGGCGAATCAGAGCATCTACCTGCGCGTGGGAAGCCAAAGCGACATGGAGTCGGACGACGCGTACATCGCCGAATACAGTTCCTCCGACTCGCTTTTGCGCAGCACGTCGTACGCCCCTTCCGTGGACTGCGCCGACCTGGCCGCCGACCGCGTGTCCAGTCCTGATGGTTATAAATGGGTCGAACTGCGCTTCACGCAGCCCGCTTCCCGCATCGTCTCGTTCCTCATCCACGTCAAGGCCGAGGCGCGCTCGAATCAGAAACTATCCTTGTTCTTCGCCACGTGGACGCAGAATCGAACGCTTTCCGCCCGCGACCCGCCCAAGGAACCCGCCGCTTCCTGCTATCCGGAAACCTACAAGTACGACGTGCCCATCGTGCGCGGCAATACTGGCCAGGCCACTCCGACGCCGACGCCTTCCGGCACGCCGCAACCCACCGTCCTGCCGCCGACCGGGGGCTTCACGCCTTCCGTGGACATCCGCTACAACCCCTCCACCGGCAAAGTCGAGTCCGACGTGCAGGAAATCACGCTGCAGGCCGACTCCATCTATCCGCGCGACAGCGTGCCTCTACGCATCACCGACGACGCCCCCTGCGCCATCGAGTCCCGCCTGGAAGCCAAACAACCGGACTGCTTTTCCTTGAGCCGTACTTCCTTGACGTTCCAATCCAACGAGTACGCCGGCGGGTGTCCTGCCAAAGTCAAAGGCAACCAGTTGGACGTTCCGCAAGGCGACGCTTACTTGGTGTTGGGTGCCATCTGCAGTCCCACCAGCCAGATCCGCATCCCCATCCGCGTCAACGCCCAATCCGCCACGTCCATCACCGCCGCGCCCCGCCAGTTGGACGAAGGCGAAGGCACGGCTAAACTCTTGTACGTCATCAACCAAAAACAATCCGGCGCCCGCACCCTGACGCCACTGGGTGCCTCCGGCACCGTCGCCGTCGGCGCCCACTCCGCCTCGGTCTTTTCATGGTCCGGCCCCGGCACACTCTCCCTGTTGGACGGCGACGTCGACGTCGGCGAATGGACCTACCAAAACGCGCCCGCCTACTTCGAAGGCGTAGGCTCCATGGGCCCCCGCGTCGATTCCGCTTCCGATTACCTCGGCTGTTCTCAAGGCTGGTGTTCCGGACAGGCCGCCTTGCAGGCATTGCGCGCCTTCCAACAAGCCGCCAAAGACACGGCGGCCGCCACCATGTTCCGCCGCGGCTCATCCACGAACTTGCCGCCCGCGCAACCCACGCCCGTTCCCACCACCATTCCTTCCGCCACGCCGACGCCCAGCGCCACGGCATCTGCATCCCCTTCGGCATCCCCGTCCCCCTCTGCTTCCGCCACGGCCAGCGCGACGCCTTCGCCGTCTCCATCGGCCTCCGCCCAGGCCTCGTCCACGTCCGTTTCCATGAAGGAAAACGACGTCCGCACGGCGGCCAACGGCAACAAGATCAAGCTCACGGAAATCCTCGACGCCGGCGGCACGACGTACGCTGCATTCTCCGTTTTGTCTTCAAGCGGCGCCGACTTGGACGCTCCCTCCCTGCTTGTCGGCGAGTCCTACAACAAGAACGGCATCCAATTCCAAGTCACGTCCATCGACCCGTCCTCCGCCGGAAACCAACGAGCCGTGCACGTCACGCTGACCGGCTCCTGGCAGTTGGCCGCCTCTTCCGTCATCGGTCTTGACGGCCTGCAGGCCTCGTCGGAAACCTCCTTTTCGCCCCGCGCGCTTTCGTTTGCGACGGTAGCCGGCGAGCCGTTCGTCTTTTCCACGGTCATGCAACTGACGGAAGGCGCCGACAAAGCGTTCGACATCTTAGGCGTGCAGCGCACGGGTTCCGGATGCGGCGGCTTGCCCGGCGTCTACCTCGTGACGGCCTCCAGCACCGACGGCTCGACGTTTGCGTACTCGGCGCAGGCCTTGCGCCTGCAGCAAAGCCTCGACGGCACCAAACCCGACTTACTCCTCTGCGGCTTTATGCACGCCAGCAAGAAACAAGTCGTAGCCCTGAAGAACCCGAGCCTTCCGTCACAGTTGCAGGCGTCGGAAGAACACGCAAAACCCCAGACCAAGCTCGCCATCTTCACCCTCGCCCCCGTCTACAAACAACAATGCGAGGCGTTGGGCAACCAGGTCGTGACGCTGCAGAAGAAAATTGATGCGGAGAAAGCGGACTTGAGGCAAGCGGCGAATCTTCTTCAGGCCGCTGTTACGCAACTGGATGCGGGGATAAAAGTGGCCTTTGCTGCTGAAGCAGGTTCCAAAGGTGCAAAATCTTTCAGTGAGGCGAATGCGAAGGTTGCCCCATATGTCTGCACCAAGGCTGGTTGCACTCCTTGCGCCATCAGGGGTTGTGCCCCCGGTTATGCCGATGCTACCGGTCCGAATGGCCAGGCATTGGCTGCGCATGGCAGTGCGCGCCTGAATCTATTCAACGCGAAGACTGCGTTATCAGAGGCCCTTGCAAAAGCAAACCTTCCCGATGAAGCAACATCCTCGGCTGTGCCTTCTCCCGTTGCCGCCTCCACCGGTCCCGCAACTCAAGCCGCCGAAAAATTGAATAAGGAGTTCACTACCGACATTGGCGCCGTTGAAACCTCCCGCCAATCCGCAGTTGAGGCTCTACAAGCCGCGAAGCCACCCGCTACTGATAAAGGGAGTGGGGCGGCCGTCGGCGCTGCAGCCAAGTCCTCTGGTTTGGCCACCACGGCCCAGACGAAGACGGCTGCCGCGCTTACTTTGGCAAAAGGCGCAGCTCAAGCAGTTACGACCGTGCGTTTACAGTATGATAAGGACGTTCAACAATTGACTGCAACCAAGCAGAAGTGCAACGCCATGCGCCCGCCCCTCTTCGAGATTCCGTTCGGCTTGTGGCCGCAGCAGTCGCAGTTCGCCTGCCCGACGTCGGACCGTTACGCGGCGGAAGCGGCTAGGCTTGAAGCCGAAAAACTGGCCACCCAGAATGCCCTTGACGTCGCGACGAAATCCGGCGCTGATTTTGGTGCCGACCTGGACACGAAGATTGCCGACGCCAAGGCCTTGGCCGCGAAAGGTTGCGTCGCGCTCTGCAAGCCCAAGCCGGCGTGCATCGAGTCGTACCCGATGGGCCGCCAATTCACGCAAGTGATTCACTTGGGCTTGTCGGAAGACTGCATGCCGTACTCCAAGAACGCCGCCGGCGACTTGGCCAAGAGCTTCTTAGTCAGCAAAGTCATGTCAAGCCTCGGCCCGTACGCGATGCTGGCGTCCTTCTCCACGGGCGGCGCGTGCAGCGGCGCGCAAGGCTACTTCACGACCGACAACTTGGGCGGACAAGGCGGCGGCTATTCCGGCGGCAACGTCGGTGGCGGCGGCTTCATCGGCTGACGAAGAACTTTTACTACGAGACCCGGTCCGCCACCAAGTGCATGCCGTACGCCAGCGTGCCGTTGAGTGCGGCCCACGAGTTTTGGCTCACCGCGAAGACCAACGCGCCGAATACCAAGGCGGCCAGGGGGTGGTGCGTGATGCCGCGGTGGCGCGGCTTGATGAGCCACAGGGCGAGGGCGGAAAGGAAGCCGGTGGCGGTGGGTTTATCGGCTGAGGTGGTCCATGTTCGAGTCTCTAAAAAAGGCGCTGGACGCGGTACTGAGTGCACTCGAATGCGGTCATTTCGGCTGCGTTTCTCAGTCGTGCTGCTCGGCTACGGTTCTTCGGTTTTGCTTATTGCTTGAGGTGGGTCTTCGCCCAGGAAAAAAGGCGGTCGGCCTGCAAAATGATTCGTCGGGCTTCTTTTTCGGAGGGTTCGTCGTCGGAGTATTCGACGAGGTTCTTCAGACCGATGATGTCGATGAACTGCTTGGCCTTTTCTTCAGCGCCGGAAACCGGGACGGCTTTGAGCACGCGGAAGGCGTCTTCATGGCGTTGACTCGACGAGCGTTCGCCCATGAAGAAGACGCAGATGGCGTCTACGGAGGAAATGGCGCAATGGATTGCGTTGAGGCAAGCCGCGTTCCATTTTTCCTCCGCCTCGGCATGCTTCATGCCTTCGTGGAATTCAACCGCCTTTTTCCAGAAGCCTTGGAACTTGTGCCGGTCCACTCGCCGGGTTTGTATGCTCATGCCGAACTCCTCTCGAACAGAATGATTCCGTCCTTTTTTATGTCGTCCAGCAAGGCCAGATTGGCTTTTTGCTTTTCCTTCCATTGCCTTTCGGTGTAGATGATTGGGGCCAACCGGTTTGAAAATACGGACAGCAGTGTGACGGAGAGGTCCAGCAGTTTTTCCGTGGCCATTTGCCTGTCTTTTTCCGTCTTGACCAGTACCCATACGTCCAAGTCGCTGTCGGGCCGCTCCTCATGCCGTGCGATGGACCCAAAGAGGATGATTTTTTCTATGACCACTCCGCGGAGGGCGCCCTGGATGCGCCGGCGTAATTCTTCCATGGCGTCTTCCTCGGCCAAGACGCCGAGTTTTCTGACCAGGAAGTGACCGGGTTGCAGTCTCCAGTCGTCACTTTTTCCCACCCGGCGCTTGGAAATGATCCCGTAGTGCTCGAACTTCTGCGCGATGCGCCAGGCCCCCATGGCGGAAAGGCCCGTCAGGCGCGCGGCTTCGTTCGCGGTGAATCCCTTGGTGGGGTATCGAAGGAAGAGGCGCAGTAACCGCACCTTTTCGGGCGAGCCTAAGACGTCTTCAAGATAATTCGTAAATTTCATGTCAATCTATTATAACTTTAAGGTTAAAATTATATCTTTTGATTTATTTGGCATGTCGAGGCGGTTGACTGGGGGCTTATCGGTAGGTGTTTTCGTCGCGGCGTTCAACGTCCAATATTTCGATTTGTTTGTTGCTCCAATCGATGAAGTATTGGATGCGGTGGCTCGAAAGGCGTATGCGGTAATAGCCGTCCGCTCCTGAAATCTTCACGACGTCGTAGTGTTTTGCCGGGACCGGCTCCTGCCTGAGCATTCGGATTAATTCATGCACGCGTTGGCGTAGTTTGGGCTCGGCCTTCTTCAGGTATTTCAACGCATTGTTGCTCAGATGGATCGAGAACATGCCGGGAACGCCTCGCGGCTAGAACAAGTCTTTGGAGTACGGCGTGGATGCGCCCGCGTCCATTTCGGCCTTGATTTTTTTGAGTCGCGCGAGTTCTTCCGGTTTGATTTTTACTTCAGGAAGCAGGCTCAGCAGCAATGCGTTTGTCTTTTCCAGTTCTCGGTGTATCGTCTTCATTTCTTCGTATAGTAAGTCGATGTTGGCGGACGGCATAGGAACGCACCGATTAACTTGTCCTGTTCCGGCCTTAATACCTTAATGCGTTTTTAAATGCTTTTTTTCGTTTCATGAAAACCGGTCCGCCACCAAGTGCATGCCGTACGCCAGCGTGCCGTTGAGTGCGGCCCACGAGTTTTGGCTCACCGCGAAGACCAACGCGCCGAAAACCAGGGCGGCAAAAGGGTGGTGCGTCACTCCGCGGTGCCGGGGCTTGATGATCCACAACCCAAGCGCCGTGAGGAGGCCGGCGGCCGTCGCGGCGAAGAGTTTCGCGGAAAAACTCCACGGCAGCGCCACGTAGGCGAACGAAAACGCGAGGGCGAACGCGACGGCCAACGCGAAGTGAAAGACACGCGTCTTTTGATGATCCACGTCGGGAAGCCACGCGCCCAAGGTCGCGGCGGCCAAGAGTGGTGCCGTCCAGGGAGTGCCGCTGATCCAGTTGAGTAGGTGGCAGGCGGCCAGCGAGACGAAGAGGTGCTGGTACCAGTTCATGTTCGTGTTGCCCCAATGGTGCCGGGCGGGCGTTCAGGAGTGGTCGCGGATGTCTTTGCGGTTGGTACGGGCCAGGGGTTTGTCAATGCCGAAAAAGTCACGGGTTTGCTCGACATCCTGGCCGTATCGCATTGCTTCCTTGACGGTGTAGCTGGTCTTTTGGATTTGTCTGAACTCGTCGGGCGTGTAGGGGAGTGTTTCGATGGGCAAATCCATGGGCGCCCAGAGTTCCTCCAGCATCATGCGGCGACGGGGTGGGCTTAAGCGGATGAATTGTGGGCTGACGATGATGATATCGACGTCGCTGTACTTCATCGCGTCGCCGCGGGCATGCGAGCCGAAAAGAATCATCCGTTTGACGGAGTAGCCCTTGGCTTCTAGGTCACGGCGGAATTTTTGAAGTTCGTTGCGGATTCTTTGGATCATTTCTTCGCCCTCGCTTCGAGGTAAGTGAAGATGTCTTTGGCATCCGAGTAGAGTTCGGCGGCCAGCGCCTTGTCGTATTGCTTATAGGGCACTCCGTTGGCCGCGTCCGGATACCGCGAGGTCGTGTAATGCGGGTTGATTCGCAGGCATTTGGAGAGGATAGCGCCATCGACTTTGCGGAGTTGACCGACCAGCGTGCGCAAGTCGTGGCTCTTGTACGGCGCTTCCTTGTTTTCGATGAGGATGGCGGCTTTCAGGCGCTTTTCCACGGCTTGCTGGCAGAAAAATGCGCAGAATGAGTAATGGCCGTGCTCCATCAGTTCGTGGGCGACGCGCAGTTCTTCATCAGCCTGTTCAATCAAGCGTCGTATTTCCTCGCGCATGGTAGGAACAGGCGCGTCCGGGTTAAAATCCATATCCTGCGGTGAGTTCGTGCGTCGATTTAAACGTAAAGAGGGGTCGTGGCCGGTGAGCCGGCGACGGTTCGATGCGCCGCGTCCAGCACCCAATCCTCCTTTCTGCTTCCATTATGCCCGTCCGTTTGAGGCGCTTTTTTAGAACGTTTATATATCGGACGCGGCTTCCTTTGGGGTATGGGCTTGAGCGAGTTCTACCAATCGTTGGAAGACAAGTACTACTCCTTCATGGACGGCCTGGAGAATGCCGGCATCAAGGTCTACGAATGGTTCATCAACCCCATCGAGGACCGCGGCATGCCCTCGATGCCGTTCTTCTTCATCGGCGTCCTGTTGGTATTGGGCGTCGCCGTCGTCGGTTCGATGCTGCTGCTGGGCGGCGGGCCCCTGAACGGCGGGCCGCAGTCCGTCGACATCGCCGTCAAGGTGGCCTCAGCTGACGGCGCCTCGCTTGACGACGTCACCGTCAAGCTGTCCGCCGGCGACGATTTGTTGACGGCCAAGACGAAAAACGGCGTAGCCAACTTCCAATCCGTTCCGTACGCCAAATCCGTGACGGTGCGGATCGACGCGTCCGGCTACAAGAAATTCTCCAAGGAATTCAACCTGGCATCCGGCCGCCCCTCCGCGACTTTTTCCGTCTCGTTGGAAGCCGACGGCGGCGCCGGCGGCTCGCTGGTGCTCTTCGTCAACGACGACAACCAATTCCCCTTGAGCAATGCCGAAGTGCGTTTTCAGGACCCCTCGACCGGCGAATTCGTCGTGCGCCAGACGGACGCGCAAGGCCGCGTGACGCTCTCGGTCCCGTCCTCCTCATCCATCGTGACTTTGGCCGTCTCGCACGACGGCTACGAAAGCACGACGCAGTCCTGCACGACCAACAGCGCTTCCTGCTCCGTCACGCTGTATTCCTACGGCGGAGGCGGCGTGCCGGGTTCCACCGCCACGCCCGATCCCTCGACGCAGCCGGGGTACGCCACCGTCCGCGTGGAAGTGCTCAATAGTGCCGGCGACGGCCTTGCCGGACGCGTGACGCTGTACCGCAACGACAACGCGGAGACGCTGGACGCCGCGGATACGGACGGCCAAGGCGTTGCGCGTTTCGACAACGTCCCTCTGGGTGTGGACGTCTACGCGACGTTCGACCCGCAAAGCAACGATTTTTCGTTCCACACGTTCGATGCCAAAGTCACCTCGGCCGCGACGGACTTCTTCGTCCAACTGCCCCGCAAGACCTGCACCGTCAACTGCGGCACCGATTTTTCCTCCGTCACCATCCAAGTCACCGACACGTCCGTCCAGCCTATCCCCGCCGCCCAGGTCCGTCTCTACTTGTCCCAAGCCTCGCTTCAGGCCGTTTCCGACGTGCGCCTCACCGAGGACGACGGAAACGCCGTGTTCGAAATCGCACCCACGGCGCGCGTATACGGCACGGCGTGGGCCGAAGGCTTCTTGCCGCAGATGACGCGCGTGATGACGGGTGGTGAGCAGACGCAAGTCAAGTTGGAAAAAGTCTTGGTCGGCAACCACGGCTCGCTGAACGTCACCGTCGTGGACGACACCGGCTCCGTGGTTTCCGGCGCGAGCATCAACCTCTTCACGCACGACGGCTTCCCGCTGGGTCTGCCCTCGCAGGACACGGGATTCGACGGCGTGAGCTTCTTTGAGAACCTGCCGCTCAAACGCGTCAAGGCCACGGCCGTGTACGGCGCCCAAAGCGGCTCAAGCGACATCGTCGAAATCAGCCTGGCAGGCAAGGCCGTGCGCGTGACCCTGGCACCGGCCACGGCTTTCGTCTCGGCGCGCGCCACCGACGCGGCCAACGGCTCGGCCATCACCGCGACGCTGACGGCCGTCCTTTCCGGCAGCAACCGCGTGGTGGGCTCTTGCGTCAGCAACGGCTCGGCTTGCTCCATCCAGGTGCCGGCGAACCGCAACCTCCAACTGTTCGCCAACGCATCCGGATTCGTGCCGCTGTCTTCCGAGGAATTCTCGGTGGATGCAGGCTCCACGATGAACAAGGTCATGGCATTGCTGCCCTCGTACTTGTCCAACCAGTTGTCCGTGATGAGCTATTCCTTAGAGGACGACTACGGATGGAATGTGTCGGCCGTGGACCGCGGCCGCGTGTACCGCTTCGTCGTCCAATTCAACATGCCTCTGAACGCCCAGTCAGCCGGCCTCTTTCTGCGCGTGGGCAATCAGGCCGAGGCCGCGAAATCCATCGCGTCTTTCGGCAACTACGACCAGCCTTCCGGCGCCGCCATCACCAAAGGAGCGCGCTTCAACCCTGGATCGTCCTGCACGGATGACTTGGGCGACCAAAACGGTCCCATCCAATGGATTGACTGGAACTACTCATCCGGCTTCGGCTCCAACACGGTGGCTGCCGAGGTATTCGTCAAACCGGATGCGAAAGCCAAGGACGAGCTTTTCCTGCAGTACCGCGTGTACGCCAAGGCCGGCGAAGTATACGTCCGCAAACCGGCCGACACGCGCTACGGCGGTCAGGAGCGCACGGCCGATTTGGATTCCTGTTACGCCCAGACGGTCACTGTCAAGCTGCCCGTCGTCGACGGCCGCAGCGACTGCAACGAGCGCGCCTGCCTCTCGACGCTCTTCGTCTCCAACTCCACCGGTGCTGCCAACGGCCTGCGCATCGACGCCGGCGAGACGTTCGACGTCCTCGTCGACTTGCGTTCGTTCGAATCCCTGGACTCGCCCGGCTTGCTTTTAAGCACCAGTCCATCCGTCAAGATCACGGGCTATGACTTCGGCACCCTCACGCCGATTCAGCCCGCTTCCTCATCCGTGCGCATCCCCTTGTCGTTCTACCGCAGCACGTATGGCACGATCCACGCCAAGGCCGAACTGCCCACTTCCAGCGCCAAGTTCGACTTCCGCTTCGAGGATACGCCCGGTCCCATCCTGGACGCCTCACGCTTCGTCGTGGTCCAAGGCACCGGCGTCTTCCAACTCTCCTCGACGCCGGCTTCGCTTGAGGCCTTGCAGGACAACGACTTGACGATTACCGTTCTTTCGGACAAGGGCGTGCCCGTGACGGATGCGCACCTCACGCTCAAGGAAACGCAAGGATCGCCCTTCGATGGTTTTGTCAACGACGCGCCCAGCCTGCAGGGCGATGGATCGAAGGACAATGGCCAGGCCGGCGTGTACAAGCTCCGCCGCCTCCGCCCGGCATCACCTGGCCAGTTCGCTATCGTGGCCAGCCGCCCAGGCTTCCAGGAAGCTGAAGCAGTCGTAGCCGTCGGGGCAGCCGAACCGTTGGAATTCGACCGCGACATTTCCAACGTGGAACTGGACTGCAAGACGCCCACCGCCTTGGCCGTCAGCTCGCGCGTGGGCGCCGAACTGAAAGTCGCCGCCTCATTCTCCGGCACCGCTTGCGCAACCATGCGCGTCGTCAGCGCGACTTCTTCGTCTTCCGCCGGCTCCGGAGCCGCATCCGCCAACTTCCGCGTCAAGCCCGGAAAGGACACGCGCGTGCTATTGACGCCGACGCAAAACGGCGAATGCTTCCTCGCGTTCAACGCCGAAACGCTCAACGGCCAAGTGTTGGGAGAACCCCAGATTGCCTTGCTTTCGGCTCAATGCGACCAATTCGCCAGCCCCACTCCCGGTCCTACGGCAAGCCCCACTCCAGGCGCGGGCGACTGCGCCTCCCGCGGCGGCCAATGCGTCCAACTGGGCCAGTCCTGCCCCTCCGGCTTCGTGCCGTCCACGTATCAACAATCCAACCCGACGTGGCCGCAGGGTTACGCGCCGTATTCCAACGTGCCGGGTTATCCGTACTCGGCCGTGACGCCCACGCCGTCCGCTTCCTCGCAAGCGGCGGCCGCCTGCACGGAAGGCAAACAGTGCTGCGTGCCCGTGTCGCAGGTCTGCCAGGCGCCCAACTTCAACTTCCAGAACATCATGGCCAAATACCTGGGTTACTACCTCGGCGCGCAGACGCTGGGCAACTATCCCCAGCAGGTCACGGCCGCTTCGGCGCCGACGCAACTGGCCGCCACGCAGTCCGGCGTCGTGCTGAAAAAAGCCGGCTCCGCCTGCACGCAGTCAGGCAACGGCATCACGTGCACCAAGCCCATCTATTCGCTCGTGCCGTACAACGCCATGGCCTTCAGCGTTGAGAACCAGTTGTTCAACACGGTGGACATCCTGACGCAATCCGGCAGCCAGTGCTTCGAAATCCAGGAAGTCGGCAAGTTCTCCGGCGTCAACGACGTCTTCAACGACTTCCGCCAACAATTCCAATCCCAAATCGGCATGCTGACGCGCCAGACGCGCACGTTCGTCATCACGTTCCGCCCGCGGCCGCAATGCGTCCAATACGAAATCGATGCGCAAGGCAAGACATCCGTCAAGCTCGTGGGTGATGCGCTCAAAGGCTTCCAAGTCCAACTCAAGCCCTTCGGCACCGGCGTCAACCTGGATGCGCGCGGCTACATCGTCAAGTTCGACGTCGAGCCCGCCTCCGGCGGAAACGACCCGGCGTCGCACCTGGCGTTCATCGCAATGCCCTCCGGCGGCGTCACTGCGCGCGGCGATGAAAAGGCTTCGTTCGAGGAGCCGGCCGTGTTTGCTAACAACATCCAGACCAAGCAGAACACGGTCTTCGTCTCTGGCGCCGGCCTGACGAACCTGCCCGTGACCGGCGCGAAAGCCGTCGCCGCCACGCTGAAACTGGTGAAAGGCGACAACAAACTGACCCTCCAGCTGGGCGCGTCCTCGAAAGCCGCCGCCACGCTTTCGATTCCTGCCACCGTCAAACCCGCGCCCGACGGGTTGAAAGGTTACGACATCGTCGGCAACGTCGGCCAATCCGCCGAACCTTTGCAATGCTCCGGCGCCAGCTACTGCACGCCGGATCAGGCCACGGCCTACCTGGACTCCGTCAAGGCTTCCTTGAATGATTTTGCCGGCCGATACCTCGCCTCCGTCGACTACCTCGCCTACGAAGACCCCCTCGGTCTACAAGGCGGTGAAGGCTCGGCCTACCAGACGCTCTACCAGCAGGCCATGCGCGATGCCTTGCGCGAATACATGGCGCTGCGCTCGCAATACGATGCCTGTGTGGCGCAAGGACAAGACCCGCTGTCCCAGACGCGACAGGCCTGCCAGCAGAACGGCATCGCGCCCATCTACAACTACAACCAGAATCAACCCGGTTACTACAACCAGCAGGGCTTCGCCGGCGGCTACAACCCTTACGGTGGAGCTTTTGGTGGCGGCATCGGCGGTGGTTACGGCGGTCAAATCAATCCCGCGCTTGGCGGCGGACAAGTACCGGGACAATTCAACCCGTACCAATCCAACTTCTACCCCGGCCCGGGCTATAATCCGGGCTACGTGAACGACCCGAACATCCAGCAGAGCTTCGGCAACGCGTTCGGACAGGGATGGCAACAAGCCGGATGCAATTCCGACATCTTGAACGCCTTCCAATACCAAGGCCAACTCGGCATGGGCTACTTCAACCCGTTCATGCAGCAGCAACAGCAATTGGCCGGCTACAGCCGCGGCGTCTATTCGAACCGCAAGCCCGTCATCGCCGACTTGCAGCCCGTCATCCAGCTTCCCGTACGCGAAGCCGGCAACGGCGGCGGCATCAAGGTCTACCAGATCAAGGCCGACCTGACTGCAGCCAGCGCGTCGGGCGACAACGTCGAATTCGTGCAATTCGACCGGCTCAACTCCAACTACAACCCCGCCCTCTGGACTGGCACAACTGGAGATTCTTCCATCAACCGGCCGAAAGGCTCCACCGGCGTTTCCGACAAATACCTCGGATTCCCCTACCTCAAGCTCTCGAAAGACGGCAAGACGTACGAATTGGTCAACTGGGTTCCCAAAGGCACTACGACGAGCCAAAGCGTCGCACCAGCGGCTGCTGCAAGCGTCACTAGCGGCTCTGGAACGAAATACGGCAACGCCGCCTTGACTTCCTCCAACAAGGGCAAGCAATGCAGTCTTTCCGAGCCGACGGGGGAATATTATTGTACGAACAAAAAAATCGGCGATTCCTGCAATAAGGCAGAAGATGTTCCGAACAAGCCCGGCACGTGCACGGTAACTGCCCAAGGAATCAAGGACCCGAAGGGCGTTTACTTCTGCCAATGCTTGCCTTCCGGTAGTTGAGTTTGTGACCATGGCGTCTCAAAACTTTATTTCCGTCGTCGCCTTCGCCGCCCTCGTCGCCGCGGCCCTCTACGCGGCAGGGCCTCAAAACGTCATGACTGGCCTTCTAATTACTCCTAAGGATACTCAAGCGAATAAAATCGCGGCCATTTCCAATGCCATAGAGTTTAATCCTTACATAATCGTTGGATTTCAAGGGTGTACCAATTTAATTCCGATTTTTACTGTTGAAGGAAAAAAATATTTCTCTGACAAACAAGGTCAGCTCTACCAATTCGTGTTGTACTCAAATAATGTCGGTGAAAACGCAAGAAATACAGTTTCATGCTTCAAAAAACTCACCGAACCGGAAAAAACGGTTGCGCTTAATCGTCTTTCCATTTCCCCGCAGGATTACTTAGCATGGATTCAATACAAAACCAGAATTTCCCCGCCAGCCGAACAGCAATCTCCTGGTCCAGCATCTGATGCTGGCTCGCCTGCCGTTCCCGCTGCCCCTCCGGTTAGTGCGCCGACTCAGCCTCTTCCACCGACTTCTGGGAATCTCCAAGCACCTCCCGCGGGCGGCAGCAATGTCGTTACTAGCACTGTAACCGGCTCCGGCAATTCCCAAGTCGGCTCTTCGGTTTCGGCCATGTCGGCCGACACCATGACTTTGTACAATTTGAACAAGTGGCCCGTCGGTTTTGCCAATCCGGAATCCGAGAACGACGAGAAGCCCTTCAAGGACTTCGTTGAGGCACAAGTCAAGGACAAGTATTACCCGACGGAAAATGGCCTGCCGCCGAAGGAAGGCGTGACGGTGGATGCGTCCATGCCCAACTCCGCCGTTTCCTATTCGCTCATCTCGCTGTCGGGAAGCACGCTGAACGTTCAGACGGGTTGCGCCAGTGAGCCGACGGAGACGACCGTTGCTCCGGCTGCCGCCGCGCCTGCCGGCTCCGCTCCCGCGCCTGCGGCCAAGGCTCCGTCTTCCTGCGAGCAACAACTCAAAGTGTCGCAAGAATTGCTGGCTTACGTGCTGGATGAAGGCCGCGAATTCCAAGGGCCAAAAGACTGCAAGTTGGTCCAGGCCGGCGAGAAGGCGGCGTGCGCCGTGTGCGGCGACGCCAAAGATGTCAAGGCCTGTCCCGGCTTCAGCGCGACGGGTGCTCCGGCTGCTCCGGCGGACGCGGGTGCCGTCGTGACGGATGCCAACAAACTGCCGGCCGGCGTGCAGGAGGCGTTGAAGAAGCAAGGCATGGACTTGACGTGCATCGGCGCATTGAAAGTGGATTTCGCGCCAGGAACGTTTAGCGACAAGGGCGGCAAGCTCGACTTGAGCGTGACGTTGAAAAAAACACCCGTTGCATCACCTGCCGCCGCGCCTGGAACATCGCCGACTGGTACGCCGTCCGTCAAGCCGCCTTCCTTGTACTTCAGCATCGTCTTGTATCCCGTCAAGCTCAAGGACAAGGTCAAGCCGGAGTCGGCCAAATTCGAGGATTGGGTTCCCGTCTCGGCTTCAGCCGCGTTGTGGCGCAAGTATTGCATCAATCCGGACGGCTTCGGGTCTTCCGACGCGCCCAAAAAAGGTGCATGCACCGAGCTGAAAGCAGGCCACCCGCTTTACACGGCGTTGAGCCAATCCATGA
>Ga0172368_10004473_pt1 | contig 16176 bp, 13 predicted proteins | sample Lak11m_FD_114540 | JGI IMG/M metagenome (GOLD analysis project Ga0172368, IMG submission 114540) | Freshwater microbial communities from Kabuno Bay, South-Kivu, Congo - kab_022012_11m | ecosystem: Environmental > Aquatic > Freshwater > Lake | place: Democratic Republic of the Congo: South-Kivu...
GATTACCCCCCTTCATCCAATACGAGGAAACCGGAAATGCCGGGACGAAACGTGCCATCCGGATTATCGAATTCGGCCATGATCTCGACCAGGCCACTGGCGGGGTCGGCTACGGGTGAAACGAACACGACGCGACCCTGACGGGATGTTTGCGCTCCGTCCTGCCCCAGACGGACAGTGACCGTCTGCCCCGCTGTCACGGTGACCCCGGTCGATACCGGGAAAGTACCGGTGAAGCGCACCCGGCTGACATCCACCAGGACGATGAGCGGGTCATTGGCCGAAACGCTCTCGCCGGCCTGCAACAGTATCTTGGTGATGACTCCCGCCAGGGGAGCCCGCAGATGTCGGCGTTCATAGGCCGTTCTGGCCAGATCGAGTTCGACCTTTTCCCGGCGTTTGGCATGCGTCAGTGCCTCATGCTCGGCAGTGGCCGCCTGCAAGGCCAGGGTTTCATCCTCGACCTGCTTGCGGGACACACCGCCGTAGTCGAGTAGCCGTCGGGCTTCGGCAACCTGTGACTTCAGGGTCTCCCGACGCTGGCCGTATTCCCGCAGTTTGGCCTGGTCTTCGACCAGGATTTTGCGGCGACGGATTTCCAGTTGTTCCAGATCGCGATCCAGATACAGCAACAGTTCGCCCGTTTTGACCTTTTGCCCCTCGCTCACCAGCACTTTTTCGATGCGGCCACTGACACCCAGACTGAGTTTGAGTTCGTGCAGGGCCTGGGTGATGCCGGGTGCCAGCAGTTCCGCCCGGACCGGGAGGATACTTCCGGCCAGGGCGATCACCAGTAAAAGCCGTGACGACCGACGCATCATTCCCCTCCCTGATACTGCCCGAGCAGCGTACCCTGGGCTGCCTGCAGCAAGGTATTGGCCTTGATCCAGGCCACCTGCTGTTCGACCACGGCCAGATGAGCATTGATGCCGCGTTCTTCCCGCAGGATGATCTCGCGGGTATCGCTGCGTCCGGACAGAAAACGCTGACGTTCCAGTGCGATTTGATGTGCTTCCCGGGTGGCGACATCCTGCCACAGGGCCCAGCGTTCGGCCGCGCTGGCCAGCAGACCCAGGCTGGTATCGATGTCGTTGACGATGGCCACTTCGAGGGCCTTGAGGGACAGTATCGCGTCCTCCTTGCGCAGGTTGGCGACTTCGGTATCGGCTTTGGCCTGTTTGTTTTCAAACAGGGGCATGGAAAATTGCAGGCCGACATTCCAGGTGGCGTAATCCTGATTGCGGGTGACATCGAAGGCGCGTCCGGTGGACAGATCCAGCCCGTTCAAGCCGTAACTGGCGACCAGATCGACCCGGGGCCAGCCCTGGTTGCGGGTATAGGCAATCTGCACATCCTCCCGTTCCACCATGATTTTTCGCATGCGGAAATCATCCCGGTTTTCCAGTGCCGTCTGTACACTACGCCCGAAATCGGGGGATGCCGGAATGACTTCAGGCAGGGTTTCCCGGGTCTTGAGGGTATCGGGTACTTCATCACTCACGGCCAGCAACAGGTTGCGCAGGCGGTTGAGCTGTTCCCGGGCCTGTTGCCGGGCCTCGCTGCGACCGGATTCAAAACGGGCCCTGGAGCTTTCCACTTCCCAGACTTCGGATTCGGGCAGGCGGCCTTCCCCGTACAGTTTGCCGACCAGCGTGTTGATGCGTTCAGCCATGGCCACCCGGGCCTCGGCCGACTCGAACCGGCGTTCTGCCAGGGCCAGGTCATAGTAGGTGGAGACGGCTTCGGCGATCACCCGGGTTCTGGTGTCGTTAACGGCGTAATTGGCGGCATCCCTATCCATTTCGGCTACTTGTATTTTGGCCGTATTGACCCTGAGACCGGCATCCCGCGCCAGCGGTTGCATCAGAGTCACACCGTAAAAGGTGCGGTAGTTTTCTCCCTGATCGGGGCGTTGCTGCTGAATGAGGTTGGTCATGAAGCGTGACAGTGTGACCTTGCCTTCAACCCGGGTGCCGGTCGTGAAGGTTTTTGATACCCCGACGGAATAATCCTGCCCCCGGCGTTCATAAATCCCCAGGTTGGAGCGGAACAAATCTTCTTCCGCCGTATTCTGCTGGCGCAACTCGCCGGTAGTGGCCTGGGCATTGAGGGTCGGCTGGAAGGCTGCATTGGCCCTTTCGGTGCCGGTCGCGGCGATATCCCGTTCATACCCTTTGGAACGAATGGCCTTGTTTTGATCGAGCAGACGGTGAACGAACGTCCTGAGCGGCAATTCAAGCGGTAAACGATCCGCAACCGGTTCTGCCCGGGCGAGAACCAGGCCGGACATCGTGATCAATGCACAGTAAAGGAGTAGGACAGGAACAGGGAAAACCATCGGATGAACGCGAAATGGGCGGGAGAATGATTTTTGGGAACAAGGACACGGTGGCGGGGTGAAAACGGCTTTCCAGCCCCGCCAGCCGACCTCAACCGGCTATGCCTTCGAGGGTTTTGGGGGGCTCGACCTGTTCATCCTTGAGCATGACCAGGCGTTCGATCTGGGCCAGTGAGATCAACTGGGCGTACAGGGCCGGGAGGTAACGCTTGTTGCGGATCTCCAGGAACAACTCATCGGACAGGTTATTGAAGCGTTCCTCGTTGATGACGTAGCAACCCGAGATACTCTTGACCATGCCCTGGTGACGAACCCGCATGTTGAGCGGGGTCAGCATGTTGTGTTCGGTCAGGAACCGGCAGAACTCGCGGGTCATGACATCCATTTGCTGCAATTCAGCCAGGTAGTGCTTGACGTTTTCGATGACCTGGGTGGGTTCTCCCTTTTCATCGAACAACGGACTGCCTTCGGTATCACTCAGCAAGTCGCTGTCTTCATCGACGCAGACCAGAAAACCGTCATCGTCACCGACCTGGGTCAGGGCAAAGGGATAGCGGCGAATGATGGCCGGAATGTAGGAGGCCTGCCATTTGCCGTCCTGATCCACGAACAGGTTTTCACCGGCTTCCAGGCCCATGAGGACTACCGGACGGAACTGGTCGTGTTCCTTGTCCTCGGTGAACACGACCGGATAAATGGCAGCGACCCGGGCAAATTCATGCACCGTCACGTAGGCGATATGAAACTGTGAGGCGAAGCTGAAGTCGGCGGTCTGGCGGATTTTCTTGCCTGCATGACGCTCTTTGTTGACCGGAACCACTTTCTGAAACATCGGGATAGACTCCAAATTGATCTGAAAAAAACGAAACGGTCGAGACGACTTCCGGGCGGTGTATCAAACCCTGGTCATTTCTCAACCCCAAATTCAAAAAGACGGCCCAATATAGCAGTTTTGTCCGGGCAAATCCTTACATTTTCTTACCCGCACCGGGTGGCACGGCCAGTCGATTGCAGGGCAGAACGGTACTTCATGCAGGGCCATATCCTATAATGGCGGGCTTGCCGCTCCGTCCGGTTCACTGTCCTGTTTCCTGCCTGATCAGAACGATCCATCATGACTAAAAAACTCCCGCAATCTCCGCCACTGGCCAGTGGTTTTGCCGTTTATCGCCGCCTGCTCGGGTACGGTGTGCCGTACTGGAAGATGTTCGTATCGTCCGTGGTAGCCATGGTGATCTATGCCACACTGGGACCTGCCTTTGCCAAATTGATCCAGCCGCTGATCGATGGCAGTTTCCTGCAGAATGACCCGGAGGTGCTGCGCCGGGCTCCCCTGATCCTGCTGGGCTTGTCCCTGGTGCGGGGATTGAGCGGCTTTGCCACCGATTACTGTTCAGGCTGGGTCAGTCGCCGGGTCATTGCCGATTTACGCCAGGCCCTGTTCGATCAGTTGTTGAACCTGCCCTGTCATTTTTATGATGGTTCTTCGGGCGGGCAGTTATTGTCCCGCCTGTTGTACAACACCGAACAGGTTTCCAATTCGCTGACCAAGGGGGTCACGGCGGTTTTCAAGGAAGGCCTCACCATCATTGGCCTGACCGCACTGATGTTTTACGAAAACCTGATGTTGTCGCTGGTTTTCATGGTCACAGGCCCCTTGCTCGGCATCAGTATCCGCAAGGTCAACCAGCGGTTCAGGAAAATCAGCATGCGCATACAGGAATCCATGGGCAATGTCGGCCATGTGGCACAGGAGGCCATCGACGGGCAGCGGATCGTCAAGGTGTTCAATGGCAAAACCTGCGAGTCCCGCAAGTTTTCCCGCGAGAATCAAAACAACCAGTTACGGCAAATGAAGCTGATTTCAGCCGAAGCCGTCAGTGATGCCATTATTCAGTTCATCTACATCGGCGGGTTTGCCACCATCCTCTATGTGGTTTCGCTGGAGTCGGTACGGCAAACCATCACTCCGGGCAGCCTGATTTCCTTCATTGCCGCCATGGCCATGATGCTGAGCCCGATCAAGCGGGTCACCCAGGTACTGAATATCCTGCAAAGAGGGATTGCGGCAGGCGACAGCATTTTCGAGTTGCTCGACAGGGCGCGGGAGAACGATACCGGCACCCGAACAGTAAGTGCCGTACGGGGGCGTATCGAATACCGTCAGGTCAGCCTGGCCTACACCGATAGCGCACGGCAGGCACTCCGTGACATCAGCCTGGTCGTGGAGCCGGGCAGACCATTGCCCTGGTGGGAGAATCCGGTAGCGGCAAAACCTCACTGGTACGTTTGTTGCCCAGACTGTACGAACCCACGGCGGGACAAATTCTGCTGGATGGCATCGACATCCAGGCACTGACCCTGGAGAGCCTGCGGGGGCAGATTGCCTATGTAGGCCAGGAAGTCACGCTGTTCAACGATACCCTGGCCAACAACATTGCTTACGGATGCCGGGAAAATGTCAGTCTGGAAGCGATCCGCCAAGCCGCCGCTGCGGCCCATGCCCTGGATTTCATCGAAAAACTGCCCGATGGATTCGACACGGTGGTGGGACAACAGGGCATCGTCCTGTCGGGCGGACAACGCCAGCGCATCGCCATTGCCCGGGCCCTGCTCAGAAACTCCCCCATCCTCATCCTCGACGAAGCCACCTCTGCCCTCGATGCCGAATCCGAACGCAAGGTACAGGAGGCCCTCGAACAGCTCATGCAGAACAGAACCACCCTGGTGATCGCCCACCGACTGTCGACCATTCAGAACGCAGACCGGATTTATGTCATGGGGGAAGGCCGCATCATCGAATCCGGTACCCATGAAGAACTGCTGTCGGTTCCGTCCCGATATGCCGGGCTTTACGCCCTGCAGTTTGCCCATCCGGCGACCGGATGAACCTGTGGGCCACCTGCCCCGGTCACCGGGATGTCACACGTCTGACCTAAGATGCCCGTCTGTTGTTTTGGCCAACAGGTAATTTGAATGACCAACATCATAGATACGCGGCTGGATATTCCCGACCTCAGGACTCTGACCATCGCGGCACACACTATCCCTTCCACCCTGAAGGCTCTTGATTTACACGATTTTCTGCTGCAGCAGCCCGGTATTCCCTGCTTGCCCGTACTGGACAATGAAGGTGGCCTGGTCGGTGTCATTTACACCCGTGAATTTCTCAAGACCATGTCGCGGGCTTTCATGCGTGAACTGAGTTGCCGACTGACGGCAACCGATTTCGTCAACCGCCACTACTTTCTGGCCCAGGTCGATGATGAGGTAACCAAGGTACTCTCCTCCCTGCTGGTGCATGATCCCAAGCTCGAAAACGACAGCATCATCGTCTTCGAAGGAAACAAACTGATCGGCATCGTTACGGTGGCCAATCTGTTGCTGGTCATCTCTGAAACCCAGTACCAGTTACTCGACCGGATGGAACTGCTCAGTAGCCGCCTCAAGGAGGAAGTAGACATTTCCGCCAAGCTGCAAAGGGATCTGATGCCCGACAAGGAACTCGAATTCAAGGGCTTTCATGTGTCCGGCCTGTTGAGTACCTCCACTGAAGTGGGGGGCGACCTGTTCGATTATTTCATCATTGACGAACGTTACCTGATTCTGGCCATGGGCGATGTCAGTGGCCATGGCGTACCCTCGGGAATGGTGGTGTCTTCGGCGAAGGGAGCCTTGCGCACCTTGCCGGATGACATCCTTCAGCAACCCGCCAAATTATTGCAGCACCTGAATTATGCCGTTTTTGCCACCGGCCTGATGCAACGGCTGATGACGTTCTTTTATATCGTCATCGATACCAAACGGATGCTGGCAACCTACGGCAATGCAGGCCACAATTTCCCTTACCTCTACCGGGCCAGTGAGAGTCGCTGGATACAACTGGATGATGCCGCCGGGCTGCCGCTCGGGATTGATGAGGATGAGGTGTATAACCAGATAACCATCGATCTGGCCAAGGGGGATCGGCTTTTCCTGTATACCGACGGATTGATCGAGGAGATGGATGAAGCCGAAGAACAGTTCGGGTATCAGCGGGTGGCAGACAACCTGGCCAGCCTGGCTTACGAAACGCCCCATGAAATGATTACCCGGATGCTGGCCGTATTGACCCAATATGCCAATGGCAGGACATTCGAGGACGATGTGACCATGATTGGCCTGCATATCGCCGAACAGGAAGAACAAGTCAGGCAAACGGTCGCCGTCTTCAAGTCACCGGATGAACAAAAACATCCCACCCCGATGGAAAGGTGGTTCAGGGAGCACAGGCTGGAGTTGATGGAAGGTGCGGAACTGCTGGATGAGCCTTTGGGACACACCCTGGTTCCCGTACTGACCCAGGGCTTCTTTGACAGCATGAGTGGCAGCATTCCCCGTTCCGCCTGGAGCGAAGGCCCGGTATTATGGGCCGGTGTGCCATTGGCTGGACAAATCAGCCGCATCAAGGATGCCACGATTTGCAGGGTACTGCAGGACGGCGACACCATGATCTCCCAGATCGGACTCAATACCCTGCTGTTTGGCAATGACGAGTCAGCCTTCCTTGACCTGAAGCACTATTTTTCCAACACGGTCCGGATCAAGGTCACCCACACCGGTCAGAAAGAGGAAATCATCAATGAAATCCTCTCCTTTGCCTCCCGATACGGGGCTGATGACAAGCGGCCCTATCTGCCCGGCATGTTGCCGATCACGCTGGATGAAATGCTGGAAAATGGCTTCATGGCCGCACCCGACTCCTACAGGGAATCTACCGGACAGGTCGAAAAGGGAGCCCGGCGTGAGTTGGCCGAAGCCGAACAGGTTGAAGTCTGTTACGGCATCAATGACAAGGTATTGGGCATCAGCGTGACCGACCCCTGGGGCCGGTTTACCCCCGAGATACTGCTGCGTGGCTTCGAGCGGTATTGCACGGGTGGTGAAATCGAGGCCGGTGTAGGCGGCGGTGGCCTTTACCTGCTGTGGCGGTTCTGCGATTACCTGCACGTCCATGTCAACCCGGGCCGACATACCGTTTTTACGGTCTTTTATTCGATCCAGGATCATATTGATCCGGAAGCCGAAAAGAGCTTCCAGTTCACATTAACCAGAAACAGCAATCAAAAGGTAAACAACGATGAGCACATACCAGTTTAAAGGTGTACTGTCAGCAGAGAGCCAGGAAGAATTCCGGCAAATGATCGAAGCAGCCAAGTCCGGTTCATCCGTTCGCCTTGACTTTTCCAAAGTGGATCGTATCAACTCCATGGGTATTGCCCTGTTACTCAAGGCCCTCAAGGAACTCAAGCAGGGTGGCAAGTCGGTGGAAATAGCCGGTGCCAATGAGATGATCCAGGTTTCCTTCAAGATGATGGGTATCAATTCCTGGGCGACGCTGGTTTAGCGGATAGAAGTCGCTCGGGTTCTTTGCGCCACGAGGTATTCCAAAGTGACCAATAATTTACTGTCTCCTTCCGATGTACCGGTGGGTATACCATTGCCCTGGTCGATTGCGGACAGTCACGGTCGGTTACTGTTGCACAAGGGTTATGTGATAGCCCGGCAAATCACCGTAAACAGCCTGTTTGCAAACTGTGTCTGTCAGATTCTGGCTGAAGAGGATGTCGATACCACACTGGTTCAGTCGGAGGTTACTTCAACCCGCTTTCCCCTTGATGATCTCTGTGATCTTTCAGTCAGGCTGAAACCCTGTGTGGATGAACCCGATGCCGTCCGTGATTTTCCGGCTACCCTGCTTTCGCTGGCAGCCGAATTTCAGCGCATCGTGGCCATGGATACCGACTTGACCATGGGATCCATCTTTCTGGATTTATCCATCGAGCCCAGGCTCAAGAAAATCCTCGATGTGGCCATCGTGTGTGATGTGGTCGCCTCGGTCATGCGGATGACGGCGGCTGCCCGTCGTACCCTGACCGCTGCCATACTGACGCTGGACATGGGGATCGACCTGCCGGAAGTGTTTGCGGCCCAACGCTTGCGCCAGTTGGGGGTAACCGACTCGGACTGGCTGAATGCGGTCATGCAGTTTCACGAGCTGCGACATGACAGCCAGCATCCCTCAGGTCTGGGCATGGATCACCTCGGACTCGAAACCCGGCTGATCCAACTGGCTTACAGTTATACCGATAGTCTTTGCAACATGCAGAACAATGAGTCCATGGCCTCGTACCAGTTGATGCGCGATATTTTCAGGGAAAGTGGACGCAGTCGTGACCCGGTGCTGGGCGGGTATTTTATCAAGGCACTGGGATCTTATCCGATCGGCTGCCGGGTTGAACTGTGCAATGGTGAGGCGGGTGTCGTCATTCGGCGCACCGATAACCTCAATTGCCCTGTCGTCATGGTGCTGACCAACGCCGGTAAACGCAAGCTCAGGATACCCGTCAAGCGGGATACCGGTGTCGTGTCTTACCGCATTGCCACCCTGCTCAGTCATCGCCAATATGAGCCACTCGACCCCTACCAATTATGGGGCTATCTACCTTTCCAGGCACATGGCTGATTCCAGACAGGAGCCCTCGCGGGACAATCACGGGAATCGGGTCGGCAGTTCCATCAATGCCTTGTTTGTCGCGCTTTTGATGGGCTTCGTGGGTCTGGAACTGGTCCGGAGCCTGACGGTACTGGAGGGGTACGGGCTTTATCTGGCGCAGGCGGCCTGGCTGATCCTTCTCTACTCTGTTTTCATTACGATAAAAACCCGACTCGCAACGCCCTACAGCAGCGTCGATGCCTGCCTCAAGGCGTGGACGGTTCAGGCCAGAACCCAGGCACACTTCAGTAAACCGGCCATCACCGAATCAGCCTGGTCGCCTTGTCATCAGTCTGCCATTGAGCTGAGTGATGCCCTCAACGTGTTACTGGCCACGGTGGAAAAGAGGGGGCTGGCGGTTCGCACTGAAACAGGCTCGCTGGAGCAGATACTGCAAGGCATGAAGCAGTCGCTGGATGAACAGGTTCAACTCAGCGAAATCATGTTGTTTGCCAGCAGTCATTCCTCCCAGATCACCCGTGAAGTGGGCGATACGGCGCAACTCGTGTCCAGCGATACCGCTGCCCACAATGCGGCTGTGGAAAATTCCTGCGAGGAAATGAATGCGATCAACCGGAAGATTGGTGAAGTTTCCGCCCACCTGGAAGCCTTTTCCAACACCGTAGGCATACTCAGTGCCCAGACCGGCAACATCATGGGTATCGTCCAGTTCATCAATGATATTTCCGACCAAACCAACCTGTTGGCCCTCAACGCTGCGATAGAAGCCGCCCGGGCGGGTGCCCAGGGACGGGGATTTGCCGTGGTGGCTGAGGAAGTCAGAAAACTGGCTGAGCGGGTAAAGAGTGCGACCTACGAAATCGGCAAGAGTATCGATAACGTGGCAACCCAGGTGGAACATATACGCAAGGGTAACAGCCAGATCAGCCAGGAAATGGAAAGAACCCGTGACATCGTGGACAGAACGTCCGATCGCTTCCAGAACATGGTGGAAAATTACCACGTCACCGGTCAGCGACTCATGATGATTTCAGGTTCGATACGGGAATTGCAGGAAAACAACGAAGAGATTCATAACAAGATGAATGAACTGAACGAACTCTCGCAGCGTTCGGATCGCGTCACCCTCGAAGCACTCGCCATTTATTCCCGCCTCAAGCAGTTAAACGACACCTGAGCCGGTCACTGACCGTTCACACCTCTACCGTTGATCGGGATCAGTATCAGCCAGGCTTGAATCCTGCCATCCGTTCTGGTCGTTCATCGGGTCGGAAATGAACGCTTCCGACCGACTGATCTGGCCTCCCACCCTGAATCCCCCGATTTCGTCCGCGCTCGAATCGAGCAACCCCCCCGACCCCTGCGGGTCACTGTCCATCTCACCCCTCTGGATTCCCTTTGCAATAAACGGTTGCCTCTGGGTTTTTGCCAGCACTCCTGATGTACTGCTGATGATTTTTCAACACGGCCTCACCGTGCCTACCGGCACTACAGTATTCTCGATAGCGGTCAAGAAGCCTCACGAACCCGCATGAAATGCGGCTTTTCGGCCAGGCCGCTCCGGTATGGGGACGCGTGGCACGTTTGCTGCGCTTGAGTTCCGGTATCCGGCTCGGGTTGTCCTTCAGCCTGAAAAGCAACGCCTGCAACCGGCCAGTCTGGCTTTACACCGTGAATCCACGATTTCTCCATGACCTTCCAAGCGAGAATACTGCATGTTTCTACATCGCGTTACGACTGAAAAATCAATCCCGACAAATGCCTTGCTGCTGGCTGTGGCCAGTGTCGCGCTGACGACAGGTTTACCGGTTCATGCGGCGGCAGAACCCTCGATGGATGAACTGAAAGCCGAAATAGCCCGACTGAAAAAAGCCCTGGAGGCCCGGGAATCGACACCCGATGCGACCGAACCCCTGCTGAACACACCGGATGCAACCGGTGCTTCCGGCAATCTTCCCGGCGAAACACAAGCCGAAACACCACCTTCCCAGGAGGAACCCAAGGCATTAGGCGAAGTGGTGGTCCGGCGCAGTCGTGGTCTCTCCACGAAACATGATCTGCCGACCTCGGCCTCGGTCATCACCGGGCAACAACTAGAAGAAACCGGTGCCTACAACCTCAGCGATTTCAGCAAGCGTTCTGCCAACCTGAGTCGGGACACCGGAAATCCCAGAACCTTGAGTCTGGCCATTCGCGGGATAGGCCGCAAGGGAATCACCGAAGCCCAGGATCCCAGTGTGCTGACCAGTGCGGACGGGCTCAGTTTTGCCTACAACTCCCTGGCCACCTGGGATTTCGTCGATGTCGAATCGGTAGAGGTCACGCGGGGACCCGGAGGCACTTTGGGTGGCAAAAACTACAGTCTGGGTCAGGTGAATATCACCACCCGGGATCCATCATTCACCCAGGGCGGGCGTTATGCCATGCGTTTTGGCCTGCAAGACACCTTTTACGGCGATGCCTCTTACGGAGGGGCCGTTATCGATGACCTGCTGGCCTGGCGCGGAACCTTTTTCGTCCACAAACAGGCCGGTGTCTATCAGAATGATTATGACCTGAGGGGGCGAACCTATATCGATACCAACAAAATCTCCGGGCGAGCCCAGTTTCTCTTGACCCCTTCCGAAAACTTTACAGCCCGCCTGAGTGTTGATGTACAGCCAAGAACGGCAGAAAACTTCAACGGCCTCAACTTTTTTCACCAGGAGCCGGCTACCTATACCAATGGCAATGGCTGGAACAGGTCGGCGACCGCCTTTAACCGTCTGCAACGGGGTTGGTTCGGTCAGAAAAAAGATTATGGCCTGAGTACGTTCTACAACATTAAAACCGGCACTCAAAACAATGATTCCCAGCTTCCCCTGGAAACCGGAATGAACGGAGTGGTGGGTGATCTGCGCTGGAAACTGGGTTCACATACCCTGACCTCGATCAGCGGCTGGAAGGACTTCTGGTTCGATGCCCGTAACGATGAAGGTACACCCTTTGACATCACCCTGCAAAGCGGTGGTGGTGTGCGCTATGAGCAGTTCAGCCAGGAACTCAGACTGGCTTCGGCCAAGGGAGGATTCCTGGATTACGTGACCGGACTCTACTACATCACTACCCGTACGGATGTCGATGCGAAAACGGGTTGGGGTTCGGATGCCGGAGCCTGGTTTGCAGGGGGGAATCCCAACCTGGTGGATGCGGCGGGCAACGCGGTCAGTACCTCGGTTCCGATCACCGTGCCGGCCTACACCAAACAGGATATTGATCCTTATACCGGCCAGAAAGGTATATCCTATGGCGGTGCATACGGCAGGCTCAGTGCCGATGGTGCGGGTCGTTACCTCATGTCGAATGCACTGGATGGCCTGCAAACCCTGGGAAGGCAGCGCATCAGAAACCAGAGCCCGGCCTGGTACGGTAATGTCAACTGGCATTTCACCGATGCCCTGACCCTCAACACCGGGCTCAGGACCACGTATGAAGACCGAACCACCGAAGGGTTCAAATTGATCACGAATCAGGGTTATGCCCAGGTGCTGAATCCAGGCGTATCCAGTTTCGGTGAAAAACTGGGAGGATTCGATGCCATCTATAACGGGGCACCCACGGCAGGCAGCAAGGGGTATTTTGCCCAGAATGCCAAAGGTTTATGGAAAACCTACAACTATAATGAAAAGTTTGATCCGGCAGTCGATGTAAATACTTATGTACTCGATAACCGCATCGTGCAACAGGAGGACTGGGTCAAGGCTGGCAAGCCGGCCACGGCCACCGGTTATGCTACCAACGATGCCTTTTATACCAATGGCCGCAAACTCGGTCTGGGTACCGATGTCAGCACGGCCTCGACCCAGCCCGGCCAAAGCGACATTACCCAGGTCGCGGTTTCGACCACGGCCCTGACCACGGACAAGGCCAATTATGCGGAGGCCCTCGAGCAGGCCAACCTGGCGGCCTTACGCTATTTTGGCAAGAAAACGACGACCGATGCGACGACGGGGGTTACGATCCAGGCCTGGGATCAATTGTCCACCGCCCAGAAACGCCAGATTGCTGATGCCCAGAACCTGCGCAAGGGCCAACTGGGTCCGATCTACAACACGGTACGGGCAGATCCATTCCGCAAACTCCAGTTGACCTCCATCGTCAGCCCCCTCTACAAGATCGACGAAAACCTAACGGCCTATGCCACCTGGCAACACGGTGAAAAGGCCGGTATTGCCCAGATTACCAATGGCGTATCGACCCTGGCCAAGCCGGAAATTACGGAATCCTATGAAATCGGGTTGAAATCTTACCTGTTCGACAAAACCCTGACCCTTAACAGCGATATCTTTTTCACCGATATCAGCGACTATCAGCAGGCTGTGCAGGTGCTGGATGAGTATACGACCGGACTGATCAACGACGGCACGCTCTACTGGACCAATGCGACCCTCAATGCCGACCGGGTCAATGCCTTCGGTGTCGAACTCGATGCGACCTACACCGGGCTGCCCGGCACTGCCTTGCGTTTTGCCGGTGCCTATAACGATGCCTGGTATGCCTCTTTCAAAAACGCACCACTCCCACCGGAAATCGATCCTGCCACCCCCGACGCACGTAACAGCCCGTTCCGGGATTTGACCGGCCGAACCCTGCCGGGTGCAGCCCGGTTCAGTTTTAACGTCGGAGGTGAATATCGCCATCCGGTATTTGACAAGTTCGAGGCCCATACGGCCCTGAACTATGCTTTTCAGACGGGCTACAATGCGGACGTGACGCTTTCGAAGTACAGTTGGGTCAACGGCTACGGGGTTGCCGACTTCGCTGTCGGACTTGGACGCAGCAACCGTAACTTCGATGTCAATTTCCTGGTGAGAAACCTGTTTGATACCCGACCGATCGCTGAAACCGCGTCCAGTGGTGTCTTGCAGACCGCACCGCGCTGGTATGGCGTAGTGGTCAGTGGTCAGTTCTGAATTACAACCCCCTGTTGGTGTACTTTGGCCCGGTTTCCGTACCGGGCTTCTTTTTTACCGGATTCCCCCATGACGTTACCTCGTTCTCCTGCGACCCTGGCCTTGATCGTGTCGCTGCTACAACCACCGGTAGCCGTGGCTACCAACCTGATGAATCATCAAGGATTTCTGACCCGGGCGGATGGCACACCGGTTGAAGGCTTGCACCAGCTCGCGTTCAGCTTTCATGAAACGGCAAGTACCCAGACAGTGATCTGGGGACCTCAGGTGTTCAACGCAGTACCGGTGCTGGCGGGTCATTACGCGGTCATTCTGGGAACGACCGATACGGCGGGACGCAGTCTGGAGACCGTGCCGGAAACCGGTGAACGGTATTTGTCGATCCGGGTGGATGATGAAGAGATGCTGCCGCGCCTGTCCATCGGGGCATTGACGACGGCATCCACTCCGCCCCCGAGCGGGGATCAGACCCCGGCGGGTTTGATTGCGGCCTATGTCGGCGGGCAAATCCCCGAAGGTTGGCTGGACTGTGATGGATCCCTCATTCCGGAAGGCAACCGGTATGACCGGTTAAGGGCCATAACCGGTCGCAAGTTACCCGATCTGAGGGGGTTGTTCCTGCGGGGTCTGGGCCAGAACGCCGACCCGATGTTCCGCTACGAAGGTGATGCGGGTCGAAACCCGCTGGAGGTTCAGCAGGATGCCGTGCAACGGCATGTACATGTCATGGAAGACTATACTTTTTCGGAGAATGCCGGCAATGGCGGCAGGGCCTGGGGTCATCTGGGACAATCCGACATCGACAACGCCCCGGCCAGCCCGTTTTTACATGACACCCGTGCAACGGGTGGTGAAGAAACCCGCCCCAAAAATGCCGGGGTACACTGGATGATCAAGTACTGAGGGGGCTACCCCCGTTTGCGGGTCGCCTCTGAGCGGGTGGTGGTTTTTTTAGGCCCACCGGAAACCGATACCGGTATCTCGCTATGGTCTGTGCCTGCCGGCACCCAATCATAGGGAACCGGTTGCCCCCGGTACACCTGGTAATTTGCCCCGGCTTGACCGGTAATGGCATCTTTGGTACTGCGAAAGGACCAGGCAGGACCGCCGGAGCTTTCACCGGTGTACTGCCAGACGATTTCCTGCCGCACCGGATCGATTTCCAGCACCCTGGAGCCACCTGTGCGCGGCAGGATTGCCGGCGGATAGCCGGCAATGCCCTGATTGTCGAATACCAGCAGGTTACCGGCACCGGGTAAACCTTCGGGTATGATGTGTGCGTCGTGTTGCCCACTGATTTGATCCACCGGACGGGGCACCTGGCGGGAAACCTGGCCTTCCAGGGACAGTGCCGGAAAATGAGGGCCGAGTGTCCAGACCACTTTCCCGGTCTTACGCTCGATGATGGCGATGAAATTGGCGTTGCGGGCATCGATGAGCAGGTTGTCGGGATGAAACCGTTGATCACCGGCCGCATACCAGCGGTTGTTTCCCAACGGTTTCAGGTTATTGACATGAAAATAATCGGCCACGCCGGATTTCCGTATCAATTGCAACTCGGCCTGGGTGAAACCGAATTCGTTGAGATGCTCGGAAGCTACCCATTTCCAGACGATGTCTCCACCCGGATCGACCTCATAGATCACATCATCCAGCACCGGGTTTACCTTGAACCGTTTAACTGGCTGTACGAGATTGGCGAGTATCACGGTGTTCCCGTTCGGCAGTCTTGCCCAGTCGTGGTGCTGTTGAGCCACACCGCCCGGGGCCTTCTCGCCGAATGACCATACCACTTTGCCGTTCCAGTCCAGTTCACCTACGGTTTTTGCGACCCGGCGGCTAACCTGACCGGGTACCAAACCGGTACCGAGGCCTTCCGTCATGTCCAGCGTCACCAGGACATGGCCGCGCTGCCCCTTGACCAGGGCAGGGTCGATCAGGGTACTGTGGCTGGCCGCATCTTTCCATTCGTGGACGGAATGACCGTCGAGATCGATCAGATGCGCGATGTTATCGCCCCCGGTGAACAATACGTAAGAGTTATAAGCCTTTGCAGGGTCATAACGCGTGGTACCCACAGGGAATACACCAGGCCCTGCCAGTACTGGCAGGGCTGTCAGTGTGGCAATGAAGCCAGACAGAAAAGCCTTCATGATGCGTACTTGACCGTGCATCCGTAGGCTTGCGTGCTGGATTTGGCAACTTTTTTGCCGGATGCCAACGCGGTCAGGGCCGTTTTGACGTAATTCTCGGCCTTGGCAATATCAGCCGGGTCGGCAGAGGGAATGCTGTCGATACCCCCTTTGTAGACCAGGATGCCATCCGGATCGATTATGTACAGGTGGGGTGAGGTTTGGGCACCATAAAGACGTCCGATCGTTCCCTCCGGA
>Ga0172368_10004475_pt1 | contig 16171 bp, 11 predicted proteins | sample Lak11m_FD_114540 | JGI IMG/M metagenome (GOLD analysis project Ga0172368, IMG submission 114540) | Freshwater microbial communities from Kabuno Bay, South-Kivu, Congo - kab_022012_11m | ecosystem: Environmental > Aquatic > Freshwater > Lake | place: Democratic Republic of the Congo: South-Kivu...
CAGTCCATTCTCAATAAGATAACGGCGAACATCGTGCAGTGTCATCCCAGGCCAGACTTTAAGTGAAATATTTTTTTCCTGAAACTTTGCCCGCCACCCCTGCTGCCGATCAACTAGAACCACCAGCGGCAGAACATCAAGTCCCATTGTCACACATTCGCGATAGGGGATGATTTTGGAAGCACCGTCGGTGATGACATCATCAATCATAACGACTTGTTCTCCAGGATGACAATCGCCGATTGTTTTCGCTGTAGCGACCCGACCAGGTTTCGCTTCCTCCCGAATGGTAATATACGGGGTGTTTGTCATTATAGATAGTGGGCCGGCCAAGCAGCTTACCGAATCCGGGATCTCAACGAACCGATTCGGCTGTAAACGCATTATTGGGTTCATAAATGTTTGAGCAAGAAACATTAATGCCTCTGGTTTGCTCCGCGCATTGCGGAGGTTAATGTAAATATCCGTTTTCCCTCCGCTTTTAAGCGGCAACTGCCTGATATTGTCCCACTTTAAGAGATTATACCGTAAAAGCTTCTCACATATACTTGCTTTTTCCCCTAGCGTTAACCAATGTTCTAGCTTGTTCATTGCTAATCTCCTTTTTTTTGTGATAAGAACAAAGTTTAAGCCAAACTTAATGAAAAAGTGTTTCTCCTTACAGTTTGGCTATTTATTAAGATAATAGGCTTAAATAACAAAAAAGGCAAATTTGTTTTGCTGTCTATAAAAATATTGACTACGCGTCCGCTTTCGGTTATGATACCAATTAGTTAATAAAATTCCTTTGGCCTCATCGTCTAATGGTTAGGACATCAGGTTTTCATCCTGAAAATCGGGGTTCGATTCCCCGTGGGGCTACTATAAACAAAAAACCTCCAATCTGGAGATTTTTTTGTTTGTAATAGTTCAAGCGTCTTATTTCTTAATTCTAAATTTTCACTTCTCACTTCCCGCCGCGGCTTCGCCCACTTTTAAACTCAACAGCTGCGACACTCCGTCCGCGCCCATAGCAATGCCATAGATAATATTAGCCTTGTACATTAGGGAACGGTTATGAGTAATTACAATGAATTGAGTTTTATGCGCCAATTCCTCTAAAATATTCCCGAGACGGGCGGAGTTCGCCTCATCCAGCGCCGCGTCCACTTCGTCCAAAACAACAAACGGCGACGGGTTGACGGAAATTATCGCGCAAATCAAGGCAATCGCGGTTAAAGCGCGCTCGCCGCCCGAGAGCATGGAAATACTTTTAATTTTTTTACCAGGAGGTGTGGCTTGAATTTCAATGCCGGTTAGCACCTGTCTCGCCTGCCGCAAAACTATTTTATTCTTTTGCTGTATCTTTTCATCCTTGCCCGCCTGAATGTCTGCTAAACTTTCGGCGGGTTCGCTATCGCCTTGTTCCTTTTCCTCCAAATCCTTTGGGTCTTCCATTATTTTTACCAGCTTAGCGCTGCCGCCGTTGAATAAAATTTTAAAATATTTTTCAAAATTAGATGCGATATCGGAAAATGACTTATCAAATTTGGCGGCGATATCCTTATCCAACTCAGCGACCACTTTTTCCAGGCTGGCAATGCCTGATTCCAAATCTCCGGTCTGGCCGGTCAAAAAATCACAACGCACTTTTGTCTCCGTATATTCTTTTTGCACTTCCGGATCAATGCCGCCGATTAATTCCAGCTGGTGTTTTAATTTAGAAATTTCCGCGGCCGCCGCTTCGCGATCTAAATTTAAATCTACTTCGCGCATATCTATGATCAAGCGCACATTTTCCAGCTCGGCTCTGATTTCGCCTTCCAAATCTTCCAGCTTTGTTTCCAGGCGGGCTTTTTCTATTCGCAGCTGACCCGCGGCGGCGGAGTCAACATTCATTTCCGTCTGTAAATTATGCACTATCTGCTGCTGCTGGAACATTTTATCCCGCTCCCGCCTGCCCTCTTCTTGCAGAGATGCCAGCCTGACATCTATTTTTTCTTCTGCAATTTTAATTTTCAATAAGCTTGCATCTAATTCATCTAATTGTTTTTTTAGCGCATTTTGCGCCGGAGGATTTTTGCCGGATTGCTCCAGCTTACGCTTAATATCCGACTGTTCCTGCTCTTTTTCCGCCAAAGACATTTTAGCCGCTTTTATTTTTGCCTCCCAGCCGCGCACATTACCCTGCAGCTCTATATACTGCTCAATTAAAATTTGCTGCTCTTGTTCTATTTTAACAATTTCCGCCTGCGCTGATTTTTTCTCGCTCAAAGCAGTTTTTTTATCCTCCGCCAATTCCGCCTGTAAAAAGCTTAATTTTTCTTTTAAAATTTTTAAGTGGCGCCTGGCTTCTTCCGTGCCATCCGGCCGCTCAAGCGACAGCATTATGTCTTGATGTATTTTTATCAATTCCGCCACGTATTGCTTTAAACGCGCCGGCAGTTCGCGTAGATCGTTATGTTGTCCGCCAGTTTCCCGCGACCGCAGCTCCAGTACTATTTTATTAAGCCTTTCCCGCTCGCTTTTAATTTCAGCTACTTTAAGTTCACCTTCTTTCTTTTGCCGCTCAAAATCGGCGATGCTATGTTTTTCCTCTGCCTGCCCTTGCGTTAATTGGGCTGCCCGCCGGTTAAGCCAAGCCGCGTCTGTTTGGCCTGACGCCTCATAAGAAATATTGATTTGAGCCTTGATGTCCGATATTTTCTGAAACAAATCATTACGCTCTTTTTCCAACTGTTTCTTTTTTTCTTCACAAACTCTGCTTTCATCCTGCCCGGGCTGCCGCCAGCGCATTTTTTCCAGCTCCTCGCTAATTTTATTTATCTCCTTTTCTTTAACGCGGATAACCTGCTCTTTAGCTAATAAATTTTTATTAACCGCCTTTAACTCATTATTAAGCTGATGCCATTGGGCGGCGTAAAAATTTTTTTGCAGTTCGCGCAACCTGCCTTCAATCTCCGTCCGCTGCTCCAGCCGTTTCATCTGGCGGGTTAAGGAGCGCATGCGCGGCTCAATTTCCGCGAGCAACCCTCCGGCCTGCGCCAGATTATCACGGGCGCTTCCCAGTTTATTCATGGCGTCATCCCGCTTGATCTGGAATACCTTAACACCAGTCGCTTCATCAAAAAATTCTTTGCGCTCCGCCATGGTGGTGTTTAAAAAATTTTCCACCATGCCCTGTCCGATGACCGAGTATGCCCGCTGGCCGAAGTGCGCCTTGGCTAAAAGCAAAGAAATGTCCAACAGTCTGACGCGCGCGCCGTTCAACAAATATTCGCTTGCGCCATCGCGGTACAGCCTTCTCGTCACCACAACCTCGCTATATTCAATCGGATTATCTTTACGGGGCGCGCGGCCGCTGTTATTCAAATATAACGATACTTCAGTAAAGCTCAAAGCGGACCTTTTTGACGAACCGGAAAAAATCACGTCTTCGCTTTTTTTGCCGCGTAAAAGTTTTACGCTTTGTTCGCCCAAAACCCAGCGCACCGCGTCCGCAATGTTAGATTTGCCGCTGCCGTTTGGTCCGACGACGGCGGTAATGCCAAGTTTACCCCGCAGGCAGTCCTCGGTCTTTTGGAGCTTGACTCCGCCTTTGTCAGCGGCGGAAAATTTTAAAACATTTTTATTAGCAAATGACTTAAATCCCTGGATTTCTAATTTTTCTAAAAACATAACTTGGTAATAAATAAAGACACCTGGCTGTCTAGTTGTCTAATTTATTATACAATATTTTTTCCTAAAATAAAAAATTCCGATTACTCGGAATTGTTTTTATGCTTTAATGTTTTTATGTTTTACCCGATATTTCCATAAACCAAAACGCGGGCATCGCGGTTCGTGTCCAATAAATGCCGGCTCATGACCGTATTATTGATGGCGCCTAAAATCTGTGCGGAAAACAATACTATTAAAAAAGCGGCTGTTACGCTTAAAATAACGCTTTTAGGAGACTGCTTGCGCTTATTGCTTGTCAATTCCAGGACATTTTCCGAAAATCGGCGCCAGCTCCAATTAAATTTTATTTGTTTTTTATTTTTCATTTTTTTCATGCTTAGCAAAATACCCCGCAAAAAAACAGCCGTTGGCTGTTGAATGCCTCTGCGACAAGCATGGTTTTTATTTTTGTTTTTTATTCCTAATATCATTTTAGCAAATTTTTTTTAATTTGTCAACAAAATATAAAGGGGTTATAATAAATTTATTGTAAATTGAAAATTGAAAATTATTTTATTATGCCTATTCCCCAACTGTCCAAAAAAATAAAATCGCCGCAAGCCTGGCGGCGCGACAATTTAACTTCGTCAGTCAAGGAACAAATAATGCGCAGCCGGCGCTTAAGGACATCCGGATTAAATTCACGCCTGCAGCCGCGTTCTTCTGGCTTGATATTTAAACGCAAAAAAACAAAGCTGCCGGCAGCTGTTTGGGTTTATAGAAGCCTAATTTTACTTCTAATATTAGTTATTTTTAGCGGTATTTATCTGTTTGCCATTTCACGCAATCTGCCTAATCCAAATAAATTAATTGACCGGGACATCCCGGAAAGCACAAAAATATACGACCGGGACGAAAAAACAATTTTGTATGAAATTCACGGCGATGAAAAAAGGACTATTATTAAGCTGTCTGATATTCCTGATTATATAAAATGGGCGACTATTACCGCCGAAGACCGGACTTTTTACCAGCATCATGGCTTTAATTTTTTGGCGATTTTGCGCAGCGTTGTTTTAAATCCTTTGTTGGGCAAAAGAATTGCCGGCGGCTCAACTTTAACCCAGCAGCTGGTTAAAAACGCGATTTTAACCGATGAGCGAACTGTCTCCCGCAAAATCAAAGAATTTGTGCTGGCTTATCAAATTGAAAAAAAATTCTCCAAAGATGAAATTCTCCAGATGTACTTAAATGAAATACCGTATGGTTCAACCTCGTATGGCGTTGAGTCTGCCGCCCGCCGCTATTTTGGCATCTCCGCCAAGGATTTAAATTTAGCCCAAGCCGCCGCTTTAGCCGCTATGCCGCAGTCACCGACCTATTATTCCCCTTATGGCAGCCATAAAGATGATTTAATTGCCAGGCAAGAATATATTTTAAAAGAGATGCAAAAATTAGGCTATATCAGCGAACAGGAGCTGCAGACAGCTTTAAAATATGATTTAAAATTCCAAGAACCAAACAGCGGCATGCTGGCCCCGCACTTTGTCATGTACGTCAAAGAGTTGTTAAGCGAAAAATACGGCGAGCAGGTGATGGAGCGAGAGGGACTGCAAATTATTACTACCTTAGATTTGAATAAACAGCAGATAGCGGAAGAGGTAATTAAAAAGCAAGGTGATTTAAATGAAAAAAATTATAACGCGTCCAACGCCGCTTTGGTTTCTCTTGACCCTAAAACCGGGCAGATACTCGCGATGGTCGGATCGCGCGACTACTTTAATGACGATATTGACGGGCAGGTTAACGTAGTTTTACGTCCGCGCCAGCCCGGTTCTTCTTTAAAGCCGCTGGTTTATGCCATGGCTTTTGCCAAAGGATATACTCCTGCCACAATTTTATATGACGCGGTAACTAATTTTTCCACGACTGAAAAACCGTATGAGCCGCATAATTATGATTCACAAGAGCATGGTCCTATTTCCATGCGGCAGGCATTGGCCGGATCGCTAAATATTCCGGCGGTTAAAGCGCTTTATTTGGCCGGTGTTGATAAAGTGGTCGCGCAGGCGCAGGAGATGGGTTATACCACTTTAACCGACCCAAACAGATATGGTTTATCTTTAGTTTTGGGCGGCGGCGAGGTTAAGTTGTTGGAGCATACGGCCGCTTACGGCGTTTTCGCCCGTGAAGGCGAATACCATCAGCCGGTAGCTATTTTAAAAATTAAAGACCGCAACGGCAAAGTATTGGAAGAATATAAAGATGAGAAAAAAAACGTGATGCCGGAAAAATTAGCGCGATTAATTAATGACATTTTATCCGATAACGAGGCCCGCTCTTTCATCTTCGGCGCCCAAAACTGGATGACTTTAAAAAACCGGCCGGTAGCGGCTAAAACCGGCACCACTAACGACTATAAAGATGCCTGGACCGTGGGCTATACGCCATCGCTCGTTACCGGCGTTTGGGTTGGCAATAACAATAACACGGAAATGAAACGGGGAGCTGACGGCTCAAAGGTGGCCGCGCCTATTTGGCATGATTATACGCAGCTTGCCTTAGGCGATACGCCGGTTGAATATTTTAACAAGCCGGAAATAGAAACTACCGGCAAAGCAGTATTAGACGGCGTTGATGCCGGCGAGGTGGCGGTTAAAATAGATAAAATCAGCGGATTTTTAGCAACCGATCAAACGCCGCCGGAATTAGTTGCAGAAAAAAAATTTAAACAGCCGCACAGCATCTTGTATTACTGCATTAAAGACGACCCGCGCGGACCGGTGCCGGCTCCGGAACAGCGCGACGCGCAATTCCAAATCTGGGAAAACGCTGTTTTTGATTGGGCAAAACGCAACGACATTACGGCTGAAGATATTCCCACTGAATATGACCCGATTCATAAGCCGGAAAATATCCCGCAGGCAACTATCACCTCTCCAGCCAACAATGCGGTTATAACCTCAAAATCATTACAGGCAACAATAACAGCTTCGGCGCCGTTTGGCATAAGCAGCGCTGACTATTATGTGGACGGTCACTTGATCAGCTCCTCCGGCCAATCTCCCTATAGCCTGACGGCTAACATTAATTTTTTAAACAACGGACCGCACAAATTAATGATTAAAGTCTGCGACCCTAAAGAAAACTGCAGGCCGGTTGAACAGCAGTTTAACTATGTCATCAGCGATAGCGACCGGGATACAAGTTTAGATATAACCTTTACCTCTCCGGCCAATAATTCTTCTTTAAGCGCCGTTAATTTTCCGCTTAATTTAACAGCTTCTTCTTTAAAACCGGCTAACGCCAAAGAAATCAACTTTTATTTCCAAAAAGAAAATGAGGAAGCGGGCCATTTAGTTTCCTCTTTGCAAAATTTTAACGCCAACGGGCAGGCGGTTGGCGTTTGGAGCGGCGCTCCGGAAGCTGGTAAATATTACCTTTATGCCGAAGCTGTTGGCTGGACTGAAAACACAAAACGGACGGAAAAAATAAAAGTGAATATAAACAAATAATAAAACCGAAGCTGAATATATATTCAGCTTCGGTTTTATTGTATTTTTGTAAGTAAATTTAGGATTATCGCCAAATCATCTTTTAATCGGCATAATAATATATAACCAATCTGTTCTCGCTTCTATTTTTAATGCTACTGGAGTATTTGAATCCACAATTTCCAATATCACCTCCTCTGAATCTAAATTACTAAGACCGTCTAATAAATATTTATAATTTAAAGTAATTTCATTGTCTTTCCCGCTCAGCTCCGTTATTATTTCAATAACACTTTCTCCTTCCTGGCCGTTTGCGGAACTTACCACAATTTTTTTGTCCGTCTGCCACAAGCCTAATTTAATATCGTTTACATTGGCTCGAGAAAATAAAGAACACGCTTTAACCGCCTGGGTAATCTCCCGGCGACCTATTTTTGCCACTGTTTTATTTTCCGGTTTAACGTCCGGAATAATTTGCTTATAATCAGGATATTGCCCTTCAATCACACGGGAAACAAGCTCTATATCGTCATAAATAAAAAGCAGCTGATTTTCCGCAAAATACATCTTTAATGTTCCGGCTTTTTGCTCGCCGTCTACCTCTATACTTTCCGTTAACATCAACCTTGAAACCTCAATTAGTGTCTTTACCGGCACAATAACCTTTTTTATCTCGGAAATATTGTTTTTTTCAGTATATTTTATTTTTCTTTCAATTAGGCGATAACTATCGGTAGCGGCTAAAACCAGCTCATTTTCACTAAATTCAAAATAAACGCCGCTTAACTCTATTCTGGTTTCGTTGTTGGAGGCGGCAAATACTACCCCGGACACAACCTTTTTAAACTCCGCGAAATCAAAAGTAAAATATTTGTTTTTTTCTACCGACGGTATTATCGGGTAATCATTAACATCCTCGTTTTTTATTTTGGTTTTAAATTTTTCGCAGTTAACCTTTAAAAAATCATCCTCCAACTCAATATCAACCCGCTGATTGGGCAATAAAGAAATATAATCAGATAATAGTTTGGCGTTTACTGTTGCCCTGCCTGTCTTTTCAATTTTGCCCCTTATAGTTGAGGTAACTCCTATCTCTAAATCAGTACAAATTAATTTTATTAAACTATCAGACGCGTCAATTAAAATATTATTTAAGATGGGCAGGTTAATGTTTTTTCCTGCTACATGAGCAACGTTAAGCAAGCCGGTTTTTAAATTATTTTGCGTACAGGAAAATTTCATAGTTACTTTAATTAATATAATATATAAATATAATAATAACAATAAGCCTGTGGATTGAGTTAAAAAGTTATTATTTTAACTAATATTAAATAAAAGGTATGTGATTAAAGATGTTAATAAAATTTAATAACTTGTGTAAAAAAATAATTAATTTTAGGGGGCGTTCTTTTTATTAACATTTTAAAATTTTTATCCAATAGTTTTCCCTAAAATATCCAGATGTAGTTTTAGTGTGGCTAACTATATAATAACTGTTTAAAAGCTGTAAAGAATTTGTTTAATCAAGTCTATTTCCTGCTTTTTTCTTTGGTCCTGTTTTAACTCATTTGATACTTTATTGCAGGCGTGGATGGCGGTAGTGTGATCGCGGCCGCCGAATTCATGACCAATACTGGGGAAAGAGGTGTTGATTTCTTTCCGCATCAAAAACATTGCTATTTGTCTGGGAACAACTAGCTCCTTTTTTCTGCTTTTGCCGACTAAATCAGTTATTTCTATATCAAAAAATTTAGAAACAGCATCAATAATGGTTTTTGGGGTTATTGATTTTGACGGCAGATTATCCACTAAATTAGATAAAACAATTTTAACGCTGTCTACTGTTGGAGCGGTTTGGTTAAACCGGTGATAGGCGATGACCCTGTTTAAAGCGCCTTCTAATTCCCTAATATTATTTTGGATTACGCTCGCTATATAAGTTAAGGAATCTCCATCCAGGTCAAACTCTTTTTCTTTGCATTTCGCGTCTAAAATGGCCGCTCTTGTTTCTAAATCAGGCTGAATAATATCAACAACCATGCCCCATTCAAAGCGGGAGCGGAGCCTCTGCGCCATAGATTGGATAGCTTTTGGCTGGCGGTCTGAACTGACAACTATTTGCCGGTTTGACTGGTGCAGCTCATTAAAAGTATGAAAGAATTCTTCCTGCGTGCTGTCTTTGCCGCCCATAAATTGGATGTCGTCAATTAATAAAATATCAACATTGCGGTAAAAATCTTTAAATTCTTTAGCGCGTCCGGTCCTAACAGCTTGAATATAGTCATTGGTAAATTTTTCACAAGGAGCGTATAGCGGTTTTTTGTTGTTAATTTTAGCTATTTCATTGCCGATAGCGTGCAATAAATGTGTCTTGCCTAAACCTACTCCGCCATAAATAAACAACGGGTTATAGGTTGATCCAGGATTAGCCGCAACCGCCTTAGCGGCCGCATGAGCCAGCTGATTGTGCTTGCCGACAATAAAAGAATCAAAAATATATTGCGAATTTAAGCCAAAACGATTAATTTTAAATTCTTTTTGCTCTATTTCCGGGCTATCTTCGGCAGCTGCCTTTGCGCTAAATCCGTTAATTGCCTGCTGACTCAAATTTTGTCCCCAAGACGCGTTGTTTTGGCTGAAATTTTTTATAGGCTCAACTTTATAAAGAATTTCACTGATTTTTTTTTGCGTTACTTTTTCCAGCGCCTGTAAAATGTCCTTATGATATTTTTTTTCCAGCCAGGCCTTGGTAAAAGTATTAGGTACGCTGACAATAATTTTATTGTCCTCTAAAGTGGAAATAAAAGTGCTTTTAAACCAAGTGGTAAAATTAGCCCGCGATAAATTAATTTCCATTTCTCCTAAAACTGCCTGCCAAATTTCTTGGTTAGTCATAGTTTTCGCGTTAATTTATAGAAAAATAATAATATAAGTATTATAAACTAAAAACAAAAATATTAAAATATCCACAAAAGTTTATAAAATGTTAATTAAAGGTGGAAAATTGACACCGCTCAAGGCAAATGATATGATAATAATATAAAAATTGTAATAAATTTATGTCAACAAAAAGAACCTATCAGCCTAATAAGCGCCGCGCCAGCAAAAAGCACGGCTTTAGAAAACGGATGAGCACAAAAAACGGACGCAAGGTATTAAAGAGAAGAAGAGACAAGGGGAGAAAAAGATTAAGCAAATAATTTTTTGAAACAATTAGAAATATGCTCCCCCGCGATACTGCGGGGTCGCGAAATGCATAGAAACTCAATATAAGTATTTCTTCTTAATTTATGCTCCCGAAGAAGTTTCGGATAACTAAAACCAAAGAAATTGAAAATGTATTTAAGAATGGAAAAAGTAGTTTTGATCAAATTTTGGGCGTTAAAATTTTAAAATCAAGCAATGATTTTAGTCGTTTTGTTGTAGTTGTTTCCGCTAAGGTTAACAAAAAAGCCGTTGTCCGCAATCAAATTAAGCGCCGTTTGCACGAGATAGCCCGCCTGCATTTAACAAAAATAAAGCCTGGATTTGATTTTTTTATTTTAGCTTTGCCGGCCGCAAAAGCAGTAACTTATCAGCAACTAGAAAGCTCTTTAGCCGGACATTTAAAAAGGCTGCAAGCGTTATAGCGAAAGGTTTAAGTTATAAAGGGACAGCCCCATAAAAATAATTATAAACTTAAATTTCACAACTTACCGCGCCCGACCTGCTGACGTCGCGCCTGACTGCGCAGTCGGGCAGGCAGTCAGGCTGGCGGGCAGCTTCAAACTGATGTATTCCCGTTATTTTTTAATCAAATTAATTAGATTATACCAAAAAACTCTTTCTTTTGATTATGGTTTTTTTTCTTTTTTATTTCCGCATGGTTACTGCCGGTTTTACCCTACTTGCTCCAATTACGGCATTCAAGCAATAGAAAAGTACGGCGTAATCAAAGGCGGCCTGAAGACGGTTTGGCGCGTTTTGCGCTGCAATCCGTGGAATAAAGGAAGATACGATCCCGCGTAGCGGGAAATTTTAAATAACAAAAATCAAATAACCCGTTTCGCCTCACTCGCCGAGGCGGACAAACACATCTTCAATAATAAATAACAAATTATAAACGTCTGCTTGGGTCATTAATCTTTTGAATTTCAACTTTGCCTGCCCGCAATGCCAAGCATAGCTTTGATAGGCGGGATTGTTATTTGCTATTTGATTTTTGATATTTAAGAATTATTTATGGCGGAACTATTCCAAAATATATTTTATCAGCCGATTCTGAATTTGTTGGTTTTTTTTTATAATGTTATTCCCGGGCATGATATTGGCTTGGCCATTGTGCTGTTGACTGTTTTAATCAGGGCAATTTTATATCCGCTTAATCATAAATCTATTGCCTCGCAAAAAGCTTTGCGCGATTTGCAGCCCAAAATTGATGAGATAAAGAAAAAATATGCTGACAACAAACAGGAGCAGGGGAAAGCGATGATGGATTTATATAAATCGGAAAATGTCAATCCATTTTCCTCTTGTCTGCCTTTATTAATTCAATTTCCTTTCTTAATCGCCGTTTTTTACGTTTTTCGCGATGGCCTGACTAATAACAAAGCGTTAGATTTAGTATATTCTTTTGTTGCCAAACCAGAGGCATTAAATCCGACCACTTTAGGTTTGCTTGATCTGTCTAAACCCAATTTAGTTTTGGCTATTTTAGCCGGTTTAGCGCAGTTTTGGCAGGCAAAGATGATGGTTACTAAACGTCCGCCTCAAAATACACCCGGAGCAAAAGATGAGGATATGATGGCGATAATGAATAAACAAATGATTTATTTTATGCCGGCTTTAACGGTTGTTATCGGCCTGACTTTTCCCGGCGGCTTGACTTTGTATTGGCTGATAACGACTGTATTGACCGGCTTGCAGCAATTATATATTTTTAAAAAGGCTGCTAGTTACCAATCAAATACTAATATACAAATAAATTAGCAGGTTGTGAAAACGGTAACGAATCTCAGAATTTAGAATAATCTGTTTTTTCCGACAATAACTTTTAGTTTTTGCGCCGCGACCGACAGGTTGGCCGGCGTTTTTATTTCCAGAGATTCGTCAATAATAAAGTTTTTATGAGCTAAATTATTGACTATAGCGTGTTTTGTTTGGATAAAACTGGCATCGGAAAATCTGCCAATAAACCCTTTAGTGTTTATAGTAATGTTAATTTTTAATACCCCGTTCAGGTGGCTTTGCCTGCCGGCGTTTTCTCCAATAGATAAATTAGCAATAGTCGTTTGCCCCGGTCCGGCCGGTTCTATAGTGTATTGCCCGTTTATTTCTATAATTGTTTCTTTATTATCAATCACCGCTGAAGCAATAAAATATTGGTTGTTAATTTTTCCTAAATCTATTGTTTCTATCAGGCGGGCGGACAGCACATTACATGCCGCATCTTCATCGGCAATGCCGAAGGCTTCGGCAATAGAATTATTTTTTCCTACGGGAATAATGCCGATAGTAGTGTTATTTTCCTCGTCCAACGCGTTAATAAGCTGATTGAGAGTGCTGTTATTGCCGACAGCAACGATTGTTTTAGGATTATTTTTTAATTCTTCTTTGACAATGCTTTTTAAGCTTTTGAGCGGCCCGACATGACAATTTTTTCCGTTCAGCCCTAAATCTGTCAAACGGGTTTCAATTTTTGCTACTATTGCGGCAGAGTTTTTTTGATTTAAAAAGTAATCAAAAATATAGATATGCATATTTAATTAAAAGTCCGTAAAGTTTTAAACCCTAAATTTAGCTTAAAAGGAATTTAGAAAATTGCAGCCAAAATGGTATTTGGCGACAGTCCCTAAAAGTCGGCCTCTTTGTATTCCTGTTTAATTTCAATTTTTTCCGCAGATGGCTGCTGGGCGGCATTTTTTGTTTTTTCGTTAATCATAGCGCACTTGCCGTTGAGGACAGCTCCGCGCGCGACGCAGATGCTTTTTGCCTCAATGTCGCCCGTAACTTTTGCCGATGCTTCAAGCTCTAAGTCGCCCTTTACCTTAATATTGCCCGTTATTTCACCACTGATTAGGGCATTGGCCGCCGCGATGTCCGCGCTAATTTTTGCCTGGCTTCCGACGCGCAAATTGCCGTTGGTGGAAACACTGCCTTTAACAACTCCTTCAATAATCATATTTCCTTGGCCGATAAAATCACCCTCTACTTTAACTGATTGGCCGATGATTGATTCCGCCTCCTTGAAATTTTCTATCTCTTGTTTTTTAAACATAAATTTATTTTAATATTAGACATCAATATTGTAGGGCGAAAAATATTCATTGTCAAAAGTGATTTTGTGGGATAAAATGGTGGAAAATGCCTCTATAGCTTTTACCACATAACCTATGCCCTTGTAGTTCAACGGATAGAACGAGAGACTCCTAAGCTCTAAATAGAGGTTCAACTCCTCTCAAGGGCACATAAAGTTTCGCGACCCGCCGAATCGGCGGGGAGCGATCCGCCGCTGGCGTAGCCAGCAATGGCGGACAACGGATAGAACGAGAGACTCTTAACATCTAAATCCATGTTTGACTCATGGCGGGGGCACAAAAGTTAATTTTCAATTTTCAATAATCAATTTTCAATTAAAAAACCAGAGAATTTGAAAAATATAAGAAAAGTCTACAATTTTGTAGACTTTCGTAAATTTTTATATTTTTCCACTAAAATGTGGATAATAAGTATAAAATGTGGATAAGTATAATATAAAAGTCCACAAAACTCTGGACTTTGAATAAAAAGGTAAAATGGAAAGTCTACAAATTTGTAGACTTTAGGTGTTAATTATTTAAATTAGACAGAGAAAAATTTTTATGATAAGTTAAATTTATAATTAATGATTCATTCGCCTCGGCGAGCCTATGGCGATACTGGTAATTGTTAATTTTTAATTGATTTGGGCCGTTAGCGTAGCTGGTAGCGCGTCTCCATGGCATGGAGAAGGTCGGGAGTTCGAATCTCCCACGGTCCACCAAAGTTTTGTTTCGCGAGCGGGTGAGCGAGCGACCCGCTTATAAGCGTAGCACATTGAGCGGGCAAGTCCCTTATGGTCCACCAAAATTAATTTATCATTATATAACTATAAAAGAACAATTTGAACAAACGCAAATTCCTCAAACAATAGAAGAGGCAGTGGAAGCTTTTATGGATTATAAAAATGAACAAGCATTAGCATTTTTGAGAAATAATCCGGAAGAAAAGGATAAAAATAGAATAATTTTACAGAATAAATTAAGGCGAGATTTCGTGATCTCGCCTTTAGTATTTTTTATATAACTATTTTTGTTAGCTGGAAAACGGGTAATAAGGTTTTTGAATAACTTATGGTGTCAATTGAAAAACTTAAAGTTTTTTTAAAAAGAAAAAGCGCTGGCACGATTTGATAATCATGCTCAGCGCAAATTATGTTAGCGCGATAATTATATCATGCGCACTGGACCATCAAGGAGTCCGGTGCATCCCAATATCCTAAGTTATTTAAAGGTAGTTGATCGGCATATTGTCGTTCTGCCTCCAGCAGAACGACAGCGTCTCCTATCAACATCTCCGCCCACTTTATAAAAGTTCGCGGAGCGTTTTGCCACTCCTTTTGAGAGTCATAGTAAAGACTATAACCCCCAGAAATTCGTGGCTTATTTCCCTTTAAAGCAATCCTACCGAAAGAATTAGAATATTTCATAGGGGAATACAAGCTACCCTCGGGAATGAAATCACAATCCTCCAAGGCTTCGGTTGCAGCATGTAACTGCTGCAACCAACTGGAGAGTCGACACGACATAACAAAACTTTTTCCATTAACTGTGGCCCAGCGGCCGCAGATTTCATATTTCTGCTGGTGTGCGCGCACCAGCATGTCATGCCGAAATATTAATTTGTTATACCCCCCTATCATGTCAGGGATCCAAGCCAGATCCTTCTGGCTAGTCTCCCATTTAATGAATACTTTGTCTCCGTGGTACTTATATCCCACAGAGTATGGAGAAACACCGACATCTTGCCATGGACGGTTCTCTTCCATGACAATAATATTTCTTTTGTGCCAATCATCCCAATTATTATTGGGTAAATTGGGATGCACCGCATTAGACCATATGTATTCCACTTGGTACCTGCGGCACCAGGCAGCGATAGAATCAAGTTCGCATGGGACATTTGTCCCATACTTCTTATTAAATTTTTCACGTATAACCCACGAATCCTGCTCGGCAAATCTGCCGACGAACAGGCTGTTGTCATCATGATAAACGCCCCGTGGCATGCACGGATTGTAGCGTGCTTCAATGGTTATTTCCCTCTCTATGCCTGTTTTCATTTTTTTCTCCTTTCGCCGTTTTGGCGATTTTTTTAGTCGCACAAAGCGCAACTTTTAGTCTTGTTATGAAAATCGCCTCAGAACGGCGCCGTGGAGAGCCACGAGCTAAAGCGGACAGACTAATTTCCCGCATAGCTTGCAGATGACTATAATTGTTAAAGTCTAGATTTTTGTAGATTTTGTTAATATAGGCCAACTATAAGTTATGCAGGAAATTTATATTAAATTGTAAGGAGCGAATTTTTATAATTATAGTATAGCATACTTAAGAAAATATGTCAAACAATTTAAGTAATTTTTAACTAATATTAGCAATAAAATAAGAAATGTTATTGAAACTTGATTTTATTATTTTTCTATGATATGATTGGCTTGTTGATTTTAAATAAATTAATAAATTAACAAACTCAATCTCGGTTAGCGGTTTAGCGGTTAATTTTTATAAAACCATTTCTTGGATTGTAGTTTTAATCTTATGTTAGACAAAAAAGTCAAACAGCGGATTATCAATAAATTCCGCACGCATGAGAAAGACACCGGTTCTTCGCAGGTGCAAATCGCAATTTTAACCGAAGAAATTAAAATTTTAACAGAGCATTTAAACATGCATAAAAACGACAACTCATCCCGCCGCGGTTTACTGCGCAAGGTTGCGGAACGCCGCAAATTATTAAAATATCTGCAGAAAGAGGATGAAAAA
>Ga0172368_10004476_pt1 | contig 16171 bp, 12 predicted proteins | sample Lak11m_FD_114540 | JGI IMG/M metagenome (GOLD analysis project Ga0172368, IMG submission 114540) | Freshwater microbial communities from Kabuno Bay, South-Kivu, Congo - kab_022012_11m | ecosystem: Environmental > Aquatic > Freshwater > Lake | place: Democratic Republic of the Congo: South-Kivu...
AAAAGTCAAGCACTATTTTTTATTTTAATCCTCCCATAATGTTTCCGCATAGAGTTTCAGGGAAGATTGGCGGATCAAATATAGTGCCCCAGGCGTGAATTGAACACGCAGCCTCGGCCTTCTGGTTTGCGTCAGTTTCCTGACTCCCTGGACTATCCCTTCACCATCGCATTCGCTTTAGGTGGTGTCCGTCTAGTCTCTACACCTTCTTGATATGACTAACTATCAAGCTTGGCTCGGGATTACCATGGAAAACAATATGAAATGTCTGCAATGCGGAGTTGAAACTAATAACCCGAAGTTTTGTAGCACTTCATGCGCGGCCAAGTACAACAACCGTATACGACCTAAACGAAAGCGGCGACGATATTTCTGCAAATCCTGCGGCGTTGAAACGGGTAATCGGAGAAACTACTGCACCAGCTGCAATCCGACAAAGCCGCGAGATTTTAGTAATGTGACATTAGCAGAAATTAGGTCACGCACCCGTTACCAAGCAAATGCTTGGATTCGTAATTTAGCACGAAGAGCATACTACGCTTCAGACAAGCCTCAGCATTGCGTCCAATGTGGTTATTCACGCCACATTGAAGTTTGCCATCTCAAATCCATTCAAGATTTTCCTGAGAGTACAACTATATCCGTTATTAACTCGTTGGATAATCTTGTGGCTTTGTGCCCCAATTGTCATTGGGAGCTTGATCATGGCATATTGTCTCTTTAGGCTTCCCCGAATTTGGACACTTACATTCACAAAATTTCTTTTGCGAAGCCCACTTTTTTGCAGGAGTGCCTTGCTCTATCCATTTGAGCTACTGGGGCGATGTTTTAATTATAGCATTTTAGCTGATTACTTCCTTTACTGCATACACGACTACCGGATCGCGCCTGCCGTGTAAAACATGTTCTTCAAGCTGCTCTGCCTTCACTTGGGAACGTACTAAGTAATAGGTGACTTCACTAATCAAAATTTCTCCAGCGTGAGCGATCTCCTGCAATCGTTTGGCGATATTCACGGCGTCGCCGACGGCAGTGTAATCCATGACTTTCTCTGAACCGATGTTGCCGACGGTGGCATCCCCAGAGTTAATGCCGATACCCAAACCCAGATGCTGCATTACGGTTGGATCTTTCAGGCGCAGATCAGAGAACATTCGGCGCATTTCAACTGCCGCTTTGACGGCACGGAAAGGGTCGTCGCCGTTGGAGATGGGGGCGCCCCATAACGCCATGATGCAGTCACCGACATATTTATCGAAAGTTCCTTGATAATCGAAGACGGTGCGTGTGAGCTGGGAGAAAATATGGTTAAGCGTTTCAACGACTTCATTGGCAGTACGTTGTTCGGTGAACGCCGTGAAGCCGCGAATGTCGGCGAAGAGGGTCGTAATGAATCGGGTCTCGCCGCCGAGTCTCAGATAACGATCGGGATCGGTGAGGATGGTTTGGACAACGCCTTCTGCCATGTAGCGTGTCAGCACTTGACTTAACAAGGCGTTGCGTTCTTCCACGTCGTCGTGCAGGGACTTGATGCGCAACAACGATTTGACGCGGGTGAGGAGGAGAATGGAGTTAAAAGGTTTTGTGACAAAATCATCCGCGCCCGCCTCCACCGCCTGGATTTTTTCCTCATCGCCCTCCATAGCGGTTACCATTACAACTGGCACAAATTGTGTGAGAGGGTTGCTCTTGAGGTGGTGACAGACTTCGTAACCGCTCATGCCTGGCATCTGCACATCGCACAAGACTAAATCGGGCGGGTTCGATTGGGCGATCTCTAAAGCTCTATCTCCGTTGTTCGCTAGCAGACATTCATAACCCGCCTCTTTGAGATAGACCTCAAGCAGCTCACGATTGAGCCAGTCGTCGTCCACGACCAGAATTTTTTGCGGGTTCGATTCAACTTCGTCACTCATAATGTACCCACAATAATCTTACTCGCGCCGACTTGATATGGCAAATGCCCGTTTTAAAATTTACTAAGCTTTTATTCTGTTTATAAAAAAACTTCCGAAGTCTTTGCGGTTGGCGCGACTTCGGAAGTTTTAGGGTTACTTGATCTCGCCTGTGGCGAGAGTCTGTTTAACTTCTCCGATCAACTGCGTGATAGGGATTTCACGCGGGCAGGCATTGGTGCAGTTGAACGCGGTGCGGCAGCGCCACACGCCCATTTGTTGGTTCAACACTTCCAAGCGTTCGGCGGCGGCGCGATCACGGCTGTCGAAGATGAAGCGATGTGCTTGAACAACGGCGGCGGGACCCACGTATTCTTCATTCGACCAGAACGAAGGACACGAGGTGGTGCAGGCAGCGCACAAAATACATTTGGTGCCTTGATCATAGCGCTCGCGATCCACGATGCTTTGCAGCCGCTCGCGTCCATCGGCGGGGGTGGGTTCGTCATTGACAAAGAACGGCATGACCGAGCGATAGTGGGCGAAGAAAGGTTCCATGTCCACGATCAAATCTTTGATCACTTTGAGTCCCAAGATCGGTTCTACGGTGACGGTGTCACCGTCTTTCTTGACAATGTCCCGCATCAATACTTTGCAGGCTAACTTGTTCTGCCCGTTAATCCGTACCGCATCTGAGCCGCACACGCCATGCGCGCAGGAACGCCGTAAATTAAATGTGCCGTCCTGAAACCACTTCACCTGATGAAGCGCATCCAACACACGATCCGTCGGTTCGACATCTACCTCATACTCGCCCCACCACGGCTTCGAATTTTTTTCGGGGTTGAAGCGTTTAATCTTGAGCTTGATTTTCATAGATGAAACGTAAAGAGTAATTGGTAATTAGTAATTGCGTTTACTAATTACTATTTACTAATCACTAGTATTTCCGCTCCTTCGGTTGATATTTAGTGATGACGACAGGTTTCTTTTCGAAGCGAATGTTGCAATCGGTGACGGCGACATCGCTCTTGCCATCCGTGCGGTACGCCATACTGTGATTCAACCAATTGACGTCGTCGCGCTTGTCATAATCTTCGCGGGCATGTCCGCCGCGAGTCTCGGTGCGGTTCAACGCCGCCGCCGCCGTGATCTCGGCAATATCAAGCAAGCAGCCAAGTTCAAAGGTTTCCAAAACATCGGTGTTAAAAATTTTGCCGGTGTCGTCAATCTTGATATTCTTGAAACGTTTTTTCAGTTCGCGGATGCCGTCAACGGCTTTTTGCATATCCGCTCCGTTGCGAAACACGCCGACATAGCTGGTCATTAAATTTTGCATGTCGTTGCGGATGTTCGCCGCGCGCTCGGTGCCTTTGCTGGCGCGGATGCGATCAAATTCACCGATGGTGTCATTCGCCGCAGTGGGCGAGAGGGGCGCAAGGTTCGCGCTCTTGCAAAATTCTGCCATGTGCTTGCCGCCGCGCCGACCAAAGACGACGATATCTACCAAGGAATTAGTGCCGAGTCGGTTCGCCCCGTGTACAGAGACACAGGCGCATTCGCCCGCCGCGTAGAGTCCAGTCACAATTTTGTTGTTATCGGCTAACACGCGCCCATCCACATCAGTGGGGATGCCGCCCATTGCATAATGAGCGGTGGGTTGAATCGGCACCGGGTCTTTCATTGGATCCACGCCAAGATACACGCGGACGAATTCGATGATGTCGGGCAGAGCTTTCTCCATGTGTTCGCGAGTTACCTCCTTGCCGCCGGGTCCGCTCTTGTAGCGATTGATCACGTCGGGGCGGAAGTCCATATACACATAGTCCTTACCGCCAATGCCGCGTCCGGCGCGCACTTCTTCGTAAATATAACGACTGCAAATGTCGCGCGGCGCCAAATCTTTGAGGGTTGGCATGTAGCGTTCCATGAATCGCTCACCTTTATCGTTGATAAAGATCGCGCCTTCACCACGCGCTGCTTCGGAGAGCAAGATACCGAGTTTGTAAATACCTGTTGGATGGAATTGAAAAAATTCCATGTCTTCGAGTGGGAGTCCGCGACGATAAATCGCCGCTACCGGATCGCCGGTCAGGGTGTGGGCATTCGACGACACTTTAAACATTTTGCCGAACCCGCCCGAAGCGATCATCACTGCTTTGGCGTGAAAGACATGCACTTCGCTGTCGGCAATGTTGATGGCAACGATGCCGCGACATACATTGTCTTGCACAATGATGTCGGTGACGAAGTACTCGTTGAAGAAATTGACTTTTTGCTTGATGCAGTTTTGGTAGAGCGTCTGCAAGATCATGTGGCCTGTGCGGTCAGCCGCTTTACAAGCGCGCATCACGGGCTTCTCGCCGTAGTTGGCGGTATGACCGCCGAATCGGCGTTGTTCGATCTTGCCGTCCGGCGTGCGATCAAATGGCAACCCCAAGTGTTCGAGTTCAAGCACGGCGTCAATGGCATCCTTCGCCAAAAATTCTGCGGCGTCTTGATCCACGAGATAGTCGCCGCCCTTGATGGTGTCGTAAGCGTGCCATTCCCATGAGTCGGGTTCCATATTGCCTAGTGCGGCGGCGATGCCGCCTTGCGCCGCGCCCGTGTGTGAACGTGTGGGATACAGTTTGGTGACGACGGCGACATTCGCTTTTTTACTGGCGTGGAGCGCTGCCATCAAACCCGCGCCGCCTGCGCCGACAATCACCGCGTCAAATTGATGATGTTGAGTCATGTCTATCTCACTCCACCGATGATCGCCGTGGCCCCGATAGCACTGATCACGAACCACGCGATCAAGATTGCCCAACTGACGACTCGTTTGGCATTTTCATTGTGAATGAAATCGTTAGCGATATGGCGTAAACCGTTCATGCCGTGCGCGAAGGCAAACGCCAACAGCGCGGCGTCGTAGATGCGCCAAAAGCTGTACCACGTTGCCCATTCTCGCCGCACGTATTCAAGATCAATATCGTGTACGCCGATGACCACATCCTTGATGAGGATGTGACCCCATGCCAACGGGATTAACAACGCGCCGCTCCAGCGCATGAACTGCCACATCCGTGTATCCCATGTTTTGGGAACGGACACTTTGGGAACTGTGGGAGTTGAAGTCATAACGCTCATAGTTATTTGCCTCCCAACAATGGCAGGATGCTGTATTTATATAAATTGCTTCCCATAATGAACGCTGCCGGCAACCACGCCAGAAACGTGGCGACATAAATGAGAATGTTGGCGCGTCCTTCGTTCCTGTGATTCCACAGGTGGGGCCAAAAATCGAAGATAATGATCTTCAAACCATTCATCCCGTGATAGAGAACTCCGGCGACTAAAGCGATCTCGCCCAGCATAAACAGTGGATGACGATAAATTTCAAGTGCATGCTTGTAGAGTTCAGGGGCAAAAAAGACGAAAGCCGTATCCACAATGTGGATGGCGAGAAAGAGCAGCGTGCCGAGCCCGGCGAGGCGATGAAACTGATAAGACCAATTTCCAACGCCGCCCTTGTACCACAACCCTTGCCACAGGGTATTGATGAGCGTTGCCATACAATAAGCCTCCGATGAGAATTAAAAGCAAAAAGATTGTAGCACAAAGAGCATCAAAAACATCGGATTGACTCACTTCTTTTGCATGAGTTTTTATACACAGTGGCTATGATGTTCATCATGTTTTAGAATAGATAACATGAAACCGCGTCGTTCTCCCAAACCCAGACCCAAAACCCATACTGAACTTCTTGAACGTGACGTATGGCACGAACTAAACGCAACATGGCGCGGTCTCTCTGCGCGCCCGCTGACGCAGTCCGGCGCATGTGGCAAGGAAGCGAACACATCTACGATCTCACACAGTTCCGAAAACGAGTCGCCAAGTAGCGCGATGATCTAAACGAAATTTTAAGAAAAACCGTCTTCCATTTTTTAAAATTTGCGCGATAATGATCCTGCCAGTCTCGCCGTGCTGTCACACTTCTCAAAAATGAGCAGTGGGATAAGCAGGGGTGGGACTTTTATCTTTTAAAATCCAAAACAGAAAGGGTTAATCAATGAAACCTACTCGCTTTTTCGATGCTGGTTCGGAGGTAAAATTCCGATCACTCGTTGAAAAAGAGACAACACCGTTTTTAGCGGTTGATCTCAACACAATTATCAAGCGGTTCGAACTCATGCGAAAAGGCTTTCCTAATGCAGCGATACACTTCGCTGTCAAAGCCAATCCGCACGATGTCGTCCTCGCTAAACTTGCAGAACTCGGATCGAATTTCGATGTCGCCTCGGTGCAAGAGCTGGAAAAAGTTCTGGCGCTCGGCGTTGATCCCAGTCGAATTAGTTATGGCAACACAATCAAAAAAGAAAAAGATATTCGCTACAGCTACGAAAAAGGGGTGCGGCTCTATTGCAGTGATTCAGAAGTGGACATTCACAACCTCGCCCGTTGCGCGCCCGGCAGCGAGGTCTTTGTAAGAATCTTGGTCGAAGGCGCCGAGACGGCAGACTGGCCGCTCTCGCGCAAATTCGGATGTCAACCCGATCTCGCCATTGATCTTATCCTCATGGCGCGCGAGCTCGGATTAAACCCCTCTGGCATTTCATTCCACGTAGGTTCTCAACAGCGCGACATCGGCGCGTGGGATGCCGCCATTGCCAAAACAAAATACATCACCGACAGACTCGCCGAACATGGTGTTTCGATCTCTCTCCTCAATCTCGGTGGTGGTTTCCCCGCAACCTACAATCAAAAAATGCATCCGTTTGATCGCTATGCTAAAGGCATCAACCGTTTCTTGCGCGAAGACTTCGGCAAAAAACATCCGCGCCTGATTCTGGAACCCGGGCGTTATCTGGTGGGCGATGCCGGTGTGCTAGTCAGCGAAGTGGTTCTGGTCTCGCGCAAATCGAGAGACGATGTCAATCGTTGGGTGTATACCGATGTGGGCGTGTTTGGCGGACTGATCGAGACACTCGGCGAATCGATCAAGTATCGCGTGGTTTGTGATCGCAACGGCGCAGAAGAGGAAGAAGTGGTGCTCGCCGGACCCACCTGCGATAGCATGGATATTATGTATCAATACAACAAATATCCTTTGCCCCTCTCGCTCGAAGTCGGCGACAAACTCTATTGGCTCTCTACGGGTGCATATACCTACACCTATAGCTCGGTTGAATTTAATGGCTTCCCGCCGTTGAAGACGTTTGTGCTTGAATAAAACAAATCGCAAATTAAAATCGTAGAGACGCGCCTTGGCGCGTCTCTACGATTAACCACCTCGTATCACCTTCAACACTTCATCCCTCCTCTTCTCCATCTCTGCCTTTGTCTTCGCTTCCAGGTTCAACCGAATCAATGGCTCGGTATTTGACCCGCGCACGTTGAAGTGCCATCTGGGGTACGAAACGGAAATTCCATCCATCGTGTGCTGCTCGCCGTCTTTGTAAACCTCGGCGAGCTTTTGCATCACCGCTTGGGTGTCGGCAACTTTAGAATTGATCTCGCCCGAAATGAAATACTTTGCCTCAAGCGGCGCAAGAATCTCCGACATCTTCTTACCCTTCTTCGAGAGCATCTCCATCAAGATCAGTGATGGAATGATTCCCGAATCGGCGAAGAAGAAATCTTTAAAATAGTAATGACCTGTCACCTCACCCGCGTATACCGCCTCTTCCTTCGCCATCCTCTGTTTGATAAAGGCGTGACCGACCCTCTCCATCAAGGGGATGCCGCCAGCCGCTTTGATCAAGTCCACTACCGCCCACGACGCTCGCACGTCATAAAGAATCTTTGACTTTGGATATTTCTCTAGCAAGTATTGCCCCATGATCGCCGTCAGAAAATCGCCGGAGATAAACTCGCCGCGATCATCAATGGCAAAGAAGCGATCCCCATCACCATCGAAGGCAAAGCCAATCGCCGCCCCTTCAGATTTAACTCGGGCTTGCAGTTCGGCGCGATTCTCTGGCTGCAATGGATCGAGCCCGTGATTAGGCAGGCTGCCGTCTGGGTCGAGATACAAGCCGATCAGCTGGACCGGCAGCCGTTGATAAACTTCCTTAAGAATGGGACCCACCATGCCGTTGCCGGTGTCCACTACGATTCGTAGGGGCGACGCATGCGTCGCCCCTACATCCAACGCCTTCACATCAATGATCGAGAGAACCTTCTCAATAAACTCATTTTTAAAATCTCGAGTCGCGATCTGCCCCTTACGATTCGGCTTCGGAAAATTTTCGCTTTCGACCAGTTTGCGTAAATCCTGAATACCTGCGTCACCGCTCAAGAGATAGGGCATCTTCTTGACCATCTTGAAACCGTTATACTCTTTGGGGTTGTGCGAGGCGGTGACCATCATGCCGGGCAAGCCCAACTTTTGACAGGCAAAATAATATTGGTCGGTGCTGACCATGCCAATGTCAATCACGTCCGCGCCCTGCTCGGTGATGCCGCGCGTGACTTCTTTGAACATAGATGGACCCGAAAGGCGCATGTCGCGCCCAACCACGACTTTCTCCACGTTGAGGAACGTCACAAACGCACGCCCGATGAGACGCGCCGCTTGCTCATTTAGATCGGTGGGATAAATTCCGCGAATATCGTAGGCTTTGAAGATGGAGGGGTTGACGTTCATGATGAAGACTCCTAAATTATTTGTTGGATTATAAACGCCTCTTGACACCCATGCTATACTATTTTCATGTTTAATCGCAATTCATTCTCGATGTTGATGTGCTGCCCTTCGTGGCAGTTAGGAGCCGAGGCTCGCTAACTGCGATGGGTGACGCGCGTCTGCGTCTCACTGCCCTGTAACACTCTTGAACCGTCAGCCTCGGCTGGCGGTTTTTGTTTTTAACCCTACCCCCTCAGTCCCCCCATTTTCGCTTTGGGTGTAATGAGAGTTTAAAATTTTTTCGCGAAAATGGGGGGATGCCCTTTTAGGGCAGGGGGGTGGGGATGGTAAAATCGCAAAGGAGTTAATCATGACCGAACACATTTTAGTCTCAGTCGCTTGGCCTTACTCAAACGCCGATATTCACGTCGGCAACATCACCGGCGCCTATCTGCCTGCCGATATTTTTGCGCGCTTTCATCGCCTCAAGGGTAACAAAGTTTTGATGGTCTCAGGCACCGATTCGCACGGCACGCCCGTCACCGTCAAAGCCGATGCCGAGGGAGTCACGCCGCTTGAAATCTATCAACGCTATCATCGTCGCTTTCTTGATCTGTTCGTGAAGTATGGTCTCACGTATGATCTCTTCACCACTACGCACACCGAGAATCATTTTAAAGTGTCGCAAGACATCTTCTTGGGTTTGAATAAGAACGGCTATCTCTTCACGCAAAAAGAGAAACAGTGGTATTCACCTTCACTCAAACGCTTCTTGCCAGATCGTTATGTGGAAGGCGAGTGTTACATCTGCCACTACCCTAACGCGCGCGGCGATCAATGCGACGGATGCGGCAACATGCTCGACGGCACGCAGCTCATCAACCCGCGCGCCAAGGTTGGCGGCGGCGCACTCGAACTCCGCGAGACCGAACACTTCTATCTCGATCTCGCCAAACTCACGCCCGCCTTGAGTCAATATCTCAACAACGATAAAGATCACTGGCGACCTCACGTCCTCAACGTCTCGCGCAGTACAGTGGATAGCAACGAGTTGCGTGGACGAGCCATCACGCGCGATCTCGATTGGGGCATCCCTGTGCCGTTGGATGGTTGGGATGGTAAATGTCTTTACGTTTGGTTCGAGGCGGTCATCGGTTACTTCTCTGCCTCTATCGAGTGGTCGAAGAACAACGGCGACCCCGAGGCGTGGAAGAAATGGTGGTACGACTCGAATGCTAAAACTTTCTACTTCATCGGTAAGGACAATATTCCCTTTCACGCCATCATCTGGCCCGCCGAGTTGATCGGTTTGGAACGACTCTACGAAAATGATTCCACCAAACGGCTCAACGTGCCTTATGATGTGCCTGCCAACGAATTTTTGAATCTCGAAGGACAAAAAATTTCCGGCAGTCGCAATTGGGCGGTGTGGGGTTTGGATGCCGTCGAGCGTTACGACGCCGACGCAATTCGTTACTACCTCATCGCCAATATGCCCGAAGCCAAAGACAGCGATTGGTCATGGAGTGAGTTCGTGGCGCGCAACAACAACGAACTCGTGGCGACGTGGGGCAACTTGGCGAATCGCGTTCTGTCGTTTGCCTACAAAAATTTTGATGGAAAAGTGCCGGACGCGGGCGAGTTGCGATCCGATGATGTGGAACTGATCAACAAAGTGGATACCGCCTTTTCCAGCGTGGGCGATCTCTTAAGTGCAGTGAAGCTACGCGCGGCTCTAAACGAAACGTTGCGCGTTGCTTCTGAAGTGAATCGTTATCTCGACGTGCAAGCGCCGTGGACGGCGATTAAAAAAGATAAAGCCGCCGCCGCCAAGACGGTATACACGGCGCTTCGCGCGATTGATTCGCTCAAGATTCTTTTTTCACCGTTCTTGCCGTTCTCATCCGAAGCTCTGCATCACTACTTTGGCTACGACGGCAAACTTTTTGGCGAACAAAAGATCATCTCTTATGATGAACCGACTCGCTCGCACGAAGCGTTGACTTACGACGGTTCAACCGCCAGCGGCAAATGGGCGCCGAGCCAACTCAAGGGTGGGCAGCCGCTTCGCCAACCCGCGCCGTTGTTCAAGAAGTTGGAAGAAAAGATCGCGGAAGAGGAAGTTGCAAGACTCCACGCGCATTAAAACAAGAAGGGGATGAAGGGGATGATCCTCATTCATCCCCTTCACCTCTTCATCCCCTTCATGCCTTCACGCATTCTTGCTTTCATCATAGCCCTCTACCTCCTCATCGGCATTCAATACGCCGCGCTTACGCCCGCCTGGCAAGTGCCGGATGAACCCGCACATTACAACTTCATCAAGCACATCGCGCAAAATGGATCGCTGCCCGAATTAAAAAAGGGTGACTATGATCAAAATTACCTTGCGCGTCTCACCAGCGAAAAATTTCCCCCCGACCTTTCGATTGATCCTGTCCGTTACGAATCGTGGCAGCCGCCTCTCTACTATGTTCTTGCCACTCCCATCTTCATCATCTTCAACGGCGCACTCCTCCCGTTGCGAATCTTTTCCTTGCTATTAGGCGCAGGCGTCATTATCTTTGCTTATCTTGCGGTTAATGAAGCCCTCTGCCCTCAGCCGTCAGCCATCAACCAGCCACAATCCCTAATCCCTCTTCTCTCTTCTGCTTTTATCGCCTTCCTCCCTCAACACATTGCCATGATGGCGGGAGTCAACAACGACAGTCTCTCTGAATTTTTAATTGCGCTGGGTCTATGGCAAATCCTTCGCGCCAATCGTTTGGGGTTTGGATTTTGGGATTTGGGATTTTTATCATTTGTCATTGGCTTCGCCTTCATCACCAAATCCCACGCCTACCTCCTCGCGCCTGTTGCTTTCGCCATGCTCCTCTTGCGCTGGCGACGCGATCAAATTACTAATTACCAATTATTTAAGAACCTTACCTTTGTCTTCCTCCCCGCCCTCCTCCTCGGCTCCACATTTTGGGGACGCAACTTAGCGGTTTACGGCATCCCCGATTTTATGGCGACGACCCGCCACGACTCGGTTGTCATCGGTCAACCCCGCACCAGTGAATGGATTGCTCAATATGGCACGCTCGAAGTAACGCGACAATTTTTACAAACAACCTTTCAAAGTTTCTGGGGGCAATTCGGCTGGATGGGTGTGGTGATGGACCAACGAGTGTATATTGCTTTGCTGATCTGTTCGGCGCTACTCATCATTGGCTTCCTCATAGCCATCAGCCGTCAGCGTTCAGTGATCAGCAATCAGCAATCAGCAATTTTGCTTGTCTCCTTTCTCCTCATCCTCGCCCTCTATCTTTACTACAACCTCACCTACGTTCAACATCAAGGGCGTTATCTTTTTCCGGCTTTGATTCCAATAGGTGTCGCCGTCAGCCTCTCACTCACCACATGGGCAGACCTCTTCACATTTTTGGGCGACAAACGAAAACGGTTAGCCTTTGCGCCGATTGCCATGATGGCGGCGTTGTGTGTGTTTGCGTTGTATCGTTTCATCATCCCTGCGCTCTCGCGTTTTTAAAATTGTTTATTGTTCATTTCTAATGTCTCCTCGCCAACGCCTTCCCTTTATTTCCCTTATTTCCTTTCTGTCCCTCGCTTCATTTCTTCGCCTCTACAACCTCACCTGGAACAGCTTCGACAACGACGAAGCTTTTAGTTGGGCAACGTCGCATCGCCCCTTGCTTCAACTCATCGAAGAGTCATTCCACATGCAGGGCGATCCACATCCGCCCGTATATTGGGTGATGCTCAAGTTATGGATGATGATCGCGGGCGAATCGGAAGTAGCGATTCGTTCACTGACAGTTTTCTTCGGAATCATTTTCATCGCCCTCACCTTCGCTCTCGCGCGGAAACTTTTTTCGCCAAGCGCAGGTGTCGCCGCCTCTCTCTTTGCGGCTTTAAGTTCTTATTTGATCTGGAACAGCCAAGACGCGCGGATGTATATTCCGAGTGCAACGCTTGGGTTAGCAGGGGTAGTGTGTTTGGTTCGCGGACTCCAAGACCTGTCAGGTGTTAAACACCTGACAGGTCTTAAGTGGATTAGCTATTTTATTTTCACCACCCTCTCCTGCTACACCCACCTCGGCGCGGCGTTTTTGCTGCCCCTTCACGCCATCATCATCGCCTACAGCTTTATCACGAATCGCAGACGATCCATTCCTGCGATCATTTCTTTCGTTGCGGTCTGTCTCGCCTTTCTGCCTTTTGCGCTAAACGTCTGGAACAATTCAGCCGTGTCGCCCATCGGCAATCGCTACGCGCCGACACTCGATCAAATTTTGCACAACGCCACGCTTGTGCTTTGGACAAATTACGCGCCGCTCTCGATGACGCAGCAATGGCTCGTCGTATTGCTCATCGGCGCAATGTTTCTCATCGGCATCCTCTTCTCTCGTGGTTCGATTCTCGGACGGTTAACTGCCGCGTCGTATTATCTTGTTCCGCTCATCATCATCGTCGTTCTCTCGCAACGCAGTCCACTCTTCTTTCCAAAAATGTTGGTCTTCATGTCACCTGCGCTGATGATCGGAGTTGGTGCGGGTATCGCGATGCTAGGGCGTTGGCGGCGTCCACTGGGGATCGTGATCGGCGTCGCGTTGATCGCCTTGCAACTTTATGGAGTCGGTTATATCTGGCGACTCGGTTTGCAAAAAGAAGATTGGCGCAATGCGGCGCGTTACATTCAAACGCATCAAAGCGCGAACGATCTCGTCATCGTTCACGTCACCCATTATCGTTTGCCGTTCATCTATTATTTTGGCGACAAGCAAAATGTCATCGCGCCGTTCGGTTCGCGCTTGAGCAGTCAAGACGAAATCGAATCGCAGTTGAAAGATATTTCTAAATATGATTCGGTGTGGCTAGTGCAGACGGGGGAAGAAGTCGCTGACCCGAATCGCGTTTTGCAAAATTGGATTGCGACTCGTTACCCGCTTGCCACCGAACAATTCCCTTTTAGTATTTCAGTGCGGCGATTCACAACACAGCCGATTCTAAAAGTGGTGCCGCCAGCCGCCAAGAAACTTGATTCGTCGTTTGGCGATTTGATTCGTTTGCTTGGCTATGAAGTTGATTCAACGAAACTAAAAACAACCGACGAGTGGTTTCATCCACCGAGTAATTGGATTCACGTTACGTTGTATTGGTCGGTGACGGAGAAACCGAAGGATGAGTTCGTCTTGCAGGTGACGGTGGACGACGAGGATGGAAAAGTTTGGGGCGGTAAACTGGATCGCGCGGGATCGCTCCGCAGTTTTTATCCGATGAGATCGTGGCAGCCGAATCAAATTATGCGTGAGGAAGTTGATCTGAATCTAAACCCCGAAACTCCGAAGGGCGAATACAAAATTGTTGTCCGCCTCCTCGCTTCCGATGGCTCGGCGTTGAACGTGAACGGGAACGATTACTTGATTTTGACCCGCGTGGAGATAACGGATGATTAAAGATTAAGGATCAAAGATTTCTGGCGCGATCTAATTCCCTGTTTCCTTTTTCAGAAACTCCAACAACATCTCCAAGGCTGCATTCGCCGACATCATTTTATTCCCCTCACGATCCTGATCCCAAATATGTTTCTGCGCGAGTTCTTCTTCACGCGCGCTGAGGGCGAGCCAGACTAAACCCACAGGTTTGTTTGGAAGTCCGCCGCCGGGTCCGGCGATGCCCGTCGCCGAGATGGCAATATCCGCGCCGAGTTCGCGCCGCGCGCCGTGCGCCATTTCGATTGCCACTTCGCGGCTGACCGCGCCGTGATCATAAAGTGTGTCGTGATGCACGCCGAGCCATCGTTCTTTGGCGTCGTACGAATACGCCACAACCCCGCCCACGTAATAAGCGGAACTGCCGGGCATGTTGGTGATAAGGTGCGAGATCAATCCGCCGGTGCAGCTTTCGGCGGTAGCGAGTGTGAGTTTGTGTTGGGTGAGGATGTTGGCGATCTGTTGAAGAGTGGATGATGTGGTCATACTCTGATTATAAAGTCAATCTCTAATCTTCAATCTTTTGACACTTCTTCGTCCGTATGTTAGACTGTAGTCGTCTGATTTCGCAGACGATTGTTTTGCAAGCACGATATTCGCGTTGGTGCAAATCCAGCGTTAAAGTTTTGGTTGTAATAAATCTGTCAGCAACATCTGGAACACTTTAGCCTCGGCGGAGTCGGACTCTGTTGAGGCTTTGTCTTTTCTATAAGGAGAAATAATGACACAAAAATTAAGAATCATCCCCATTGGTGGACTTGGGGAAGTGGGGAAGAACATGATGGTGATCGAATATGGCCGCAACGCGATCATCGTTGACACCGGACTCATGTTCCCCGAAAACGATATGTTGGGGATTGATTACATCATCCCCGATTATTCATATCTGCACGACAAAGCCGACATGGTGCGCGGCGTAATCATCACACACGGACACGAAGATCACACCGGCGCGATCACTCACGTTATGGGCGAGATCAACGCGCCGATCTACACCGCGCCGCTTACGCGCGGTTTGGTTGAAGTTAAACTCAAAGACGCTAAACTGCTCGACAAAGTTAAGATCAACACCGTCAACGCCGGAGATCGCGTGGACATCGGTCCCTTCGGCGTGGAGTTCTATCACGCCTGCCACAGTATTCCCGACAATTTTGGTTTGGGCATCACCACGCCGTTAGGCTTACTCGTTCACTCCGGCGATTTCAAAATCGATCACACGCCGGTGGATGGCAAGGTCACCGACTTTTCTAAACTCGGCGAGTTCGCGCAACGCGGCGTGTTAGCTCTGCTCTCGGATTCGACGAACTCGACGAAAGCCGGATGGACTCCCTCCGAAGCGGTAATTGATGGCGCGTTGGATCAAGTATTGCGCGAAGCCAAAGGGCGCGTCATCGTCGCCACGTTTGCTTCACTCATCTCGCGCATTCAACAAGTGATCAACGCCTGCGTGCGCCACAACCGCAAGATGGCGCTCGTCGGAACTTCAATGGTCGAGAACGCCAAGATGGCTCTGCGGTTAGGTTATCTCACCGCGCCCGAAGGATTGATCATTTCGATTGATCAAGCACTCGCTTTGCCCAACAACAAGGTGGTGATCATGACAACCGGATCGCAGGGGGAGCCGTCTACCATCGTCGGGCGTTTATCGTTGGGGCGCAACCGTTCGTTTGATCTGGAAGTCGGCGACACCGTTGTGATCTCTTCGCACCCGATCCCGGGCAACGAAGAGATGGTGGCGCGCACGATCAACCGCCTCTTTCAGCGCGGCGCAAATGTGATCTACGATCCAATTCTGCCCGTTCATGTTTCGGGTCACGCCAGCGCCGAGGAGCAAAAGCTTTTAATCAACATGCTGCATCCGCAATACTTTATTCCGATTCACGGCGAGTTGCGCCACCTCCATAGGCACGCGGCTCTCGCTCGCGAAGTCGGCATCCCCAATGAAAATATCGCTATCGTCGAAAACGGCGCGGTGATCGAATTCAGTGAAGAAGCAGGGATGTTGATCGGGGATCGTGTGCAGGGTGGCTACGTCTATGTAGATGGAACCGGCGTCGGCGACATCGGTCCTGCCGTGATGCGCGAGCGCGAGAATCTGGCGCGCGACGGATTCGTGGTTGTCAACTTGCGAATGGATCGCAAGAGCGGCAAGCTTATTGAGAAGCCAC
>Ga0172368_10004477_pt1 | contig 16169 bp, 13 predicted proteins | sample Lak11m_FD_114540 | JGI IMG/M metagenome (GOLD analysis project Ga0172368, IMG submission 114540) | Freshwater microbial communities from Kabuno Bay, South-Kivu, Congo - kab_022012_11m | ecosystem: Environmental > Aquatic > Freshwater > Lake | place: Democratic Republic of the Congo: South-Kivu...
CATGCACTATAAAACCGGGAAAGCATTCAAGTGCGATCTCTGTGAAGGCCGGGATGCCGGTCCGGTGTGCGCTGACTGGTGCCCGAGCGGCGCAATAACCTATGCGACCCCCAATGTTGCGTTCAAGGCCAAGCGCCGGGTAAAGCTTATGGAACGCTTAGAAGCTGCAAAAGCTGGAGAGGAGGGTTAAAACTATGTATGGATGGGCTGGACAAAGATTACGCGTAGACCTTTCAACAGGAACAATCACCAAAGAGCCTCTCTCCTACGAGTATCGCCGCAAATGGATAGGTGGCCGGGGCTTTAACTCTGACATTATTTATAATGAAGTGCCCCCGAACCTGGACCCTTTTGATCCCAAGGCACGGGTGTGCTTCGGCGTCGGTCCCGTCAGCGGCACGGCTGCTCCTTCAACCGGGCGCGTGACCGTTACCTGCAAAAGCCCGCTCACGGGCGGATTCGGTGACTCCAACATGGGCGGTCACTGGGGCGCAGAGCTGAAATATGCCGGCTATGACCAGATCATAGTTCAGGGCCGGGCAAAACATCCGGTCTACATCTGGATTGATGACGACAAGGTCGAGATTCGCGATGCGCGTCACCTGTGGGGCAAATTCCCCCGCGAGGCAGACCAGATGATTAAGGAAGAGCTGGGTGATGAGGACATTCACATTGTGCTCATCGGACCGGCCGGCGAAAACATGGTGCGGTTTGCCTGCACGTTTAACGATGTGTGGCGGGCGGCAGGACGCACCGGCCACGGCGGTGTGATCGGCTCCAAGAACCTCAAAGGGATTGCGGTGCGTGGTTCCGGCACCGTTAAAATCGCCAATCCCAAGGCCATGATGGATGTCTGTAACCGGCTGCGACAGGCTTTCAAGCCCGATCCCATGAAGATCGGCCTCTATGAGTTCGGCAGCCTGTGCCTCATCAACGTTGCCAACCGCGACGGCTGGTTTCCCTGGAGAAATTTTCAGGGCGGCGCGCACCCCCTGGCAAGCAACATGGCGGGCGAGACCCATGCCAAAACCGTGCTCAAGCACCGTGAAGGCTGCTATGCCTGCCCGATCTGCTGCGGCAGATTCACCCATATTAAGGAAGGCAAGTGGGCTGGTGAAGAGTTCGGCGGACCGGAATATGAGCACGCAGTTCCGACCGGACCGCGCGTTGGCATCATCGAAGATGCCAATGACATCTGGCACAATGCCCGCTTGACCAATGACTACGGCATGGACGGTATTGAGACCGGCGGCGTTATCTCTGCCGCAATGGAATGGTATGAAAAAGGTCTCATCACCACCAAAGAGACCGGCGGGCTGGAGCTTGAGTGGGGCAATGCGGAAGTAGTGGACAAGCTTATCCCCATGATCGCAACGCGCAAAGGATTCGGTGCAATCCTTGCCGAAGGCGCTGACCGGGCTTCTGACAAGCTGGGGCTTGGTGACGAGGGTCACTATTATACCCTCACCACCCGCGGTATGACGCTGCCGGGCGATGACCCCCGCGGCCTTGGTTTCGGCTACGGCCTCTCCTTTGCCATGGGCACCCGCGGCGGCTGCGACCATCTGCGGTCTTTGTGCTGCCTCGAACTCTCCGGCGCGCTTTATCCCGGACTCAACACCAAGCTTCTTGGTGATGAGCGTCCCAATAAACCGGTCACCACGGTAGGAAAACCCTACATGGTGTACTATGAAGAAAACCAGAAGGCCACCACCGACTGCCTGCAGGTGTGCTGCTTCACGACCCACTGGTCATACGCGGTTCTCACACCTGACCAGGTAGAATACCTGAACGCCGTGACCGGTCTTGATTTCACCGAGGAGGAGTTCCAGGAAATCGGCGAGCGCGTCTACAACCTGGAGCGCGCCTACTGGGCACGCCAGATGTCCGGCGCCCGGGAAGACGTTGTGCCGGAGCGGTTCACCAAGGAGCCGATGCCCCAGGGCGTTGACTACCAGACCAACGTCGGCGTTGTGTTCCCCTTAAGCGAAATGCTGAAAAAATACTACAAGTACCGTGAGTATGAACCCGGCACCGGATTCCCCGGCGAGCGTAAGCTGAAACAGCTCGGCCTCGACTACGTGGCAAAGGACCTTGCACCACTGCGCAGCAAGTACCTGTCTGAGTCTGAGAAGAAAAAGAAAAAATACTATTATTAATCAGCATTTAGTTGAAGGGAGGTCAAGAACAATATGGCTATTATGACAAAAGCACAGGCCAAAAATTTTGCCGAGATGGATGACTTCATGCTCGATCTTTGTGATTTTTTAAAGAGCAAGGGTGTCATTGATGCAAAAGTCCACCGTCGTATTCTGCTGTCAGGCTTTTTCCGGCTCGTGGAATTCCTGCAGGAAAAGAAGATAATCAACTCCAGGGAAGCCAAGGAAGCTATGGATAAAGGGTTTACCACGCTTGTATACGCTTTGGCCAAGTAAGTCTCTATTTCGGTAACACGAAACAATAAAGGGCCTGGAACCATGTGTTAATATTCTATTAACAGGGGTTCCGGGCTTTTTTATATTGAAAATCTGCAAGAAATTGGTAAAAATATAAGATTGTTGGGGTCAAGTGATCAGAGTGAAACCTGCAAACACTGGAACCCTTGGCCCCTGGAACCCTGCTGCTAAAGATTGTTATGGTTAAAATCATCATAATCACCCTGGCACTGTTTTCATGTAACCTCTCCGGGGAGGCCCTGGCCGCTTCCCTTTACGATACCGTGAAAAAGGGCAACCAGCTCTACCAGGACGGAAAATTCGACGAGGCGCTCAAAACCTACGTGGATGGACAAATCGAGCATGCTGATGAGCTTGCCTTAAAGTATAATATAGCCTCCTCACACTATAAAACAAAAAAATACGATGATTCAGTGAAAGGATATCTCGATGTTGCCGCATCTGCCAAAGACATATTGTTGCAGGAAAAGTCCTTCTATAACTGCGGCAATGCCATGTATCAGCAGGGAAAACTTGAGGAAGCCATCGAATATTACAAGAAAGCTCTTGAGCTTGACCCCAAGGACCAGGACGCCAGGCACAACCTTGAGTTTGTGCAGCAGGAATTAAAGAAGCGCTTGAACGAGGCCAAAGAAACGGAGAAAAAGCAGCAGGAACAAAAGCAGCAGAAGCAGGACGAAAAACAACAGCAGCAAAACCAGCAGCAGGATAAGCAACAGCAGAAGGATCAGCAGGGCCAACAGCAGGAGCAGAATAACCAGCAGCAGGGGGAAAAACAGAAACAGCAGAAGGCCGCTCAGCAGCAGCAACAGCAGCAGCAGCAGGAACAGAAAGAACAGCAAGCCAGGGCCGGGGAGGAACAGAAACCAGAAGAACAGAAGCAGGCGCAGGGCCAATCAGCTGCGGCAGAGAATAAGGCGGGTGATAAAAAAGAAGAAGCACCGGCTGCTGCCGCGCAGGAACGGCAAATGACCAAAGAAGAGGCTCAGCAGCTGCTCAACAACATTGAAGAAAACCGGTCAAAGTTTGCAAAAAAGAAAGTGCAGGAAGAAACTGCCGGGCAGTACCGGCCGGAAAAGGACTGGTAGTGTAAAGAAAGGCGCAAGGGCGTGATCCGGGGTTCGGGTCTCGGGGTTAGGGACTTGCAGCAGGCAGGCTACACATTCTGCAATCTGAATTCTGCATTCTGCAATTTGCTGTGCCTTCTGTCTATGTGCCTTTGTGCCTCATAATAAGCTAATGAAACTGCGAACAGCCCTACTCATCTCCATCTCAATTCTGCTCATCGCTGCAGCCTCAGCTAATGCTGCTGAGCCTTCGCTGACCATCACGCTGGACCGGGACACGGCGACCCTGGCAGACGTTATAAATCTGACCATCTCTGTTGAAGGCGCAAGCGGCGAGCCGCAGCTGCCGTCATCACCTGCGTTTGAAACCGTGCGCCAGGGAAGCTCTTCCCGGGTGCAGATAGTAAACGGGCGCATGTCTTCAAGCGTTGATTACAGCTATCTGCTTTATCCGAAAAAAGAAGGGGTTTTCACCATCGGCCCCGCAACCCTTGACAGCAGCGGTACAAAGCTCACCAGTAATACAGTGAGCATTACCATTCAAAAGGCGGCTGCCGTCAACCAACAGCGGGATGAGGATGTATTTGTGACCGCGGAAGTGGACAACAAAAATCCCTATGTAAACGAGCAGATCATCTATACCTTCAAATTTTACTACCGGGTGAAAGTTGCCAATGCCCGCCTGGCAGAGTCTCCTTCTTTTGAGGGCTTCATCGCCGAACAGCTGGGAAAGGAGCGGGAATATCAGAGCGCTATCAACGGACGGCAATTTATGGTTACGGAAATAAAGCAGGCGCTGTTCCCGGTAAAGCCCGGCCCGGCGACTATCTCTTCCTCTGCACTGCAGTGCAATGTCGCGGTAAGGAGGCAGCGAAGGGGCGGCGCATTTAACGACCCATTCTTTGATGATTCTTTTTTCGGCTTTGCCCAAACTGAACCGAAGATGCTGCGAACCGCACCCGTGGAAGTCACGGTCAGGCCCCTGCCGGAACAAGGCAAACCGCGCGACTTCGCCAATCTCGTGGGTGAGTTTAAAGCTGCCGCGGAGATAAGCAAAAAAAAGCTTGAGGTGGGCGAGTCTGCCACCCTCACCCTCACGCTCACCGGGCAGGGCAACTTAAAAAACTCGCCGGCTTTCAGGTTTGAAAACCCGGCCGGCTTCAAAGTGTATGACGACAAACCCTCGTTTGAGCCGCAGGTCTCGGATGGCCGCATTGGCGGCAAACTGGTCATTAAAAAAGCTCTGGTGCCGCTGCAGGCTGGAACGCTGCAGGTGCCCACTGTCGCCGTTGCCTACTTTAACCCCCGCTCCGGCACCTATGAGACAGCGCGGACCGGGGCGCTGGTGCTGGACGTGCTGCCGGCAAAAGAGAAAGAGCAGCTCCCGGCGGCTGAGGCTGCACGGCCTGCGGAGGGCAAACAGGAAATTAAAATACTGGGCAGGGACATCCTCCCCATCCACACCGCAATTAACGTGCTGACACCCGAGCCGCTTACCCCTCTCTCCTGGCCGGCAGCAGCGCTCCTGATTTTCCCCCTGCTCGGCTTCGGCGCCTGCCTGGCGGTGAAACAGCGCCGTGAGCAATACAGCGCCGACACCGGTCTTGCCCGCAGTAAAAATGCCCGCGGCAGTTTCAATAAAAAACTTCTGCTGGTGCAGCGGCAGCTTCACCAGGATGAGGCAGGGTTTTACCGTGAAGCGGCAAAGGCGCTCAAGGAGTATATCGGCGACAAGCTGAACATCACCGGCAGCGCTTTGACTGCGGAAGAAATTGAGAGGAGGCTCTCAGCGCTGAACCTTTCGGAGCCCTCCATCCGGGAATTGAAAAAGATAATAGAGCTGCTGGAAGCCGGGCAGTTTGCCTCGAAAAAACATACCCCGGAGGAGCGGGCAAACATGGTTGACACCATAAAGAAAGCGGTCCGGGAGATTGACCGGAAGATTAAATAAGCAGGGATCAAGGATTCAAGGGTTCGAGGGGCCGTGGGAAAATACGGAATGCCCGCTGCGCCAAAGCGCCAGCCGCCGAGCCAGCGCTTCGTCGCGGCTGGCGCGGCGAGCCGAGTGCGGAATACGGAATCAGGAAAGGGGTCTTTCACCTCCCGAAATCCGAATTTAGCATTCCGCATCATAAGAACCCTTGAATCCTGAAATTTATCTATATAGCAGCTTATGAAAAAAATATTTATTATAATCCCAATGCTCCTCCTGCTAATGCTGGCACATATTCCTGCGCCTTTCTGTGAGGATAAAAAAACTGAAGAGGCTGACCCCTCGCATCTGTTTCTGCAGGCTGGCCAGGCATACAAAGACGGCGCGTTTGATCGGGCAGCAGCTTTCTATGAAAAGCTGCTGGCGCAGGGCATGGTCAACGGCAGCATGTTCTACAATCTTGGCAACGCGTACCTCAAATCCGGAAAAATCGGGAAAGCGCTGGTCAACTACCGACGCGCCGAGATGTTCATGCCGCGCAATGAAGACCTGCAGGCAAACATCCAGTACACGCTGCAGCTCACGACCGATAAAATTGAAGGCCGCGATCCCTATGCGTATATAAAAAGTTTCTGCTTCTGGTACTCAAAGCTCAACATCAGGGAACTGGCTGTGCTGTTTTTAATTTTCAATGGTCTACTGTGGGGCCTCGCAATAGCACGGCTCTTTTACCGCTGGGAATATCTCTGGCTGGCGCTCTATGCTTCAATTGCCTGCGCTGTTCTGCTCGGCATTTCCTCCGGGATCAAGCTGTATTCATTTTATTACAGCCCTGCCGGTGTTGTCACGGCCAGGGAGATCACCGTCCGGTCCGGGGGCAGCGTTAATGACACGGCACTGTTTCGGCTCCACGAGGGAGCGGAATTTGACTGGCTGGATGAAGACGGCGGATGGGTAAAAATTCAGCTGCGCGATGGCAAGAAAGGCTGGGTGCAGAAAGATACCGTGGAGAAAGCTGCCGTGGAGTGAAGACCATTATACGGCAGCAGCCAGCTGGGGAGAGGAATTAAAAAGGGGTAACGCTATGGACAGCATTGCCCCCTTCTTAATTAAATAATAACGTATTTGCAAGCCGTATCGGCTATGCGGATTTTTTATTTATACGACAGCAGAGCAGCCACACAACTCACTAATCAATTTTGACGGTCCTCGCCCCAGATACCGAAGAAAAGATAATCGCAATACGTTACATTGACGACAGTGAACCCGTAAAAAAGAGCTGCCAGGAGACGCATGGTTGTGCGGTCACTTTCATATGCTGCACTGTTAGCCGGATCAGCGCAGATATTGTAGGTCTGGTAAATGGCAAGTGCCGTGAATAAAGAAGCCAGCCAAAAGTCGAGATACATTAACACGCAATCATAATCTTCCGGGAAATAAATCAGGTAGTCTAAAAAATAGATAAACGATATCAGCGAAACAGCCCAGAATTCAAGCGATGCAAAGGTGTAGGGAGTCAAACAGCCGGGGGCAACCGGATCATTGTCAGCCGCCAGCCTGATTAAATTGTCTTTTATTATTTGCTTAATTTCACCTGCAGGTTTGATGCCTTTGGCCCTTTCAAGGAGCAGGGTGAATGCACCATCATTGGCTTCTAATAAGGCTAAAAGCTCCTGTGCCGCGCGCTGCACAGCCTGCGCATCAGGCGCCTGATTATTTTTCAATGCAGGCAGCGCAAACGGAGAAGTTGCAATAAGTTTTTCCATAAGCCTTTCTTCATTCAGGACCGGCATTTTATTTCCCGGCGCAGCCAGGGCCATGCTGAAGGGTAGGAGTACCATTAATAATGAAACATAAGTGGCGATGCATTTTTTTAACATGATTCTTTCCTTTCGATTAAAAATAGTTATCCTCACGGATTTTATTTATTTCAAATGGCACACAATAAAGCCGGCTTCTCGATCACACCTCCCCTCAATCTCTATTGCTTCCATTTTTTTGTGTTTTTATACCCAGAGAAAAGTCTGTTTTATGATGTGAAGCTTATATCATGAGATTGGCAGTTATTCAACTATTTTAAGAAGGTACCTTGACACAACGCGGTAATTCATATACTCTTTTTTACAGCCAGGCAACCCGCACGGGTTTTAATAGGGAAGATGGTGCAACTCCATCGCGGACCCGCCGCTGTAATCCCGACCATTTAACAAAAAAATAGGAGCTGTCGGCAAACGACGCCACTGATCCGGCTCACCGGATTGGGAAGGCTGCCGGCAGTCGGGAAAGCCAGAAGACCTGCCTGCAGCACCGAAAACGCTATCCGTCGTGGAACACGGGCAGCTTTCAATGCACTCATCAGGATGAAAAACGGCATCCCCTGATCTCTCGCGCGAGGTCAGGGGATTTTTTGTTTTTCCATCTGCTCATGGAGCTTCGCCTATGCTGCTTGCAAAAATCTGTGCCCGAATGGTAAAAAAACGGCTCGGCAAAATTGCCTATCGCTTTACCGATTCCCCCGCGCTCACCTGCGGCAGCCATTACGGAATATATGTCAACATCCCCTTCTGCCACACCCGCTGCAGCTTCTGCCCCTTTTACAAGGAGCTGTATTGCGCGGACCTGAAAAACCGCTATGTCACGGCACTGGCGGAAGAAATAAAAGTCGCCGATATTTCCGGCACGCCCTGGTTCACCTATTTCGGCGGCGGCACGCCCAACGTGCTGAGCATTGACGACCTTGCACAAATCGTGGACGCGCTCAGGCGCAAGGTCCAGCTGCATGACATGGGCATCGAGCTGAGCCCCGCCCGGCTCACACCGGACTACATCCGCGACCTGCGCAGCCTCGGCTTTTCCAAGATAAGCCTCGGCATCCAGAGCTTTTCCGCGGCGGTCACCCAGGCGGTATGCCGCAGCGGAAACCCCTTTGAACACGTCACCAGCCTCGTGTCCTGCGCCCGGGCAGAAGGTCTGCGGGTGAATATCGACCTTTTGTTCGGCCTGCCGTCACAAAGCCGGGACATCATCCTGCGGGATTTTGAGCTTCTGAAAGAAACCGCTGCTGACCAGGTTTCCCTGTACCCGCTCATTGTTTCCCGGGGCCATTCCATCCCGTTTACCCCGCCCCTGTCCGCAGCGGATCAGCTGGCACTCATCGAGGAAGCGGAAAATCTCTTCTCGAAGGCAGGATACGCGCGGAAAACCATCTGGTTATTTGCCAAGGGAGGCGCCGCGTTCTACGACACCTCGGGCAGCGAGATTGACGCTGATTACCGCGGTTTCGGCGCCGGCGCCTACAGCGTGCGCAGCGGGGTGCGGCTGATGAACCCTGATGTCTACTCCTACATCACCGGCATCGAGAATAAGCAGCCCCGTGCGTTCGTGGCCGGCGGCGCAGGGAGAAAGGATGAGATGCGCCGTTTTTCCAAGATGCTGTACAGCCTGGGCATTGAAAAAGATGTTGCGAGCCCGTTCATGATACGGCTGCTGCAAACACTGCTTGCGGCCTGCAGCTATACCAGAAATGGTCGCTTAACGGAAAAAGGCAGGATGCTCGCCCACCTGGTGAGTAAAACCGTGATGGAGGAGCTGCCGTTCCCGCTCATCTGCCATGAAAGCATTGTAAATTTTCGGGACTATGCGGATTACCGGGAGCGCGCCTGCGATCGTATCAGCGGCAGCAATGACCTGCCGAAAATAATACAATAGCCGGGCGCGCAGGTGGCTCCGGACAGGGGGCAGCTGGGTATGGTCGGCCCGGTTAATCTTTCGCGCCCGTCAGATAGCGGTTCACATCCTCAATCCATTTCCATTCTGTTCCCTCACCACTATCAATCACCACGGTGAAATCAAGCTGCGCGGGATGCGCGCGGTCAATCACCAGGGTGCTTCGCGACGGCCGCAGCACCGGCAGCAAATGGGGAAAGTCCGAGGCTGAGATGCTTACCCGCACCCGGTGCCCGGCCCGGAACACGCAGTCCATGGGCCAGAGTTCAATCGCGTACTGGTACAGCTCGCCGTCGTTTATCGGACCGGGGTTTTTATCCGGCCCGTCATAGAACGGATCAAAGGGCGTATAGGCGGGATCAATGCAGTGCTCGGTCGCCAGAGGCGGCTCCTCCGGGTCACAGGGCCGGTGCCAGGCGCTCAGCCACCCGGAGGTAATGTTTTTTGCCCTGCCGTCAGGAAACACGTCGTTTACTTCAATCACCCACTGCACATCCTCCCGGTCCATGAGATCAAGCAGCAGGTTGGCATCAACATTGAGTATCTTTTTTATCAGCTCAATGGTCTTCTGCACCGCCTCCTGCTTGAGCGGCCGGTCAAAGGAGGTGCGCGCCCAGAACGAGAGCAAAAGCGGCCCGGCAATTTCCAGGTCCTGCTGCAGGGGCTCGGTGGTAAAGGTGAGAACCCCAACTTCATCGCGGCGCTCATCGATCAGCTCATCCCGCCAGGACGTGGACATGCGGCCGCCCCAGCGCACCTGCGAGCGCGAATTTTCTCCGTGCAGCCGGTCAGGATTATGCATCAGCACGGGCGTGCCTTCACCTGCATCACTCTCTGCGGCATTGTCGGTCAGCAAATAATTGAACTCCCTGTTTGTGATTGAAAACCAGTCGTTCTGGATCGCCGAAGGCTTTTGTTTACTGAGGAACAGGGTCTTCTTACTGAGGCGCGACGCCGGCAGCGGCCAGGATTTTTCCGCGCGCCACTTCTCCGCTCCCATGACGTACAGCAGCACCGGAAACTCTGCCATAAACGGGTCGGGAACCCCCTTTATCTTCCAGTCAAACCAGCGCGCCTGAATGCTTCCTTCCATGAAGCCGTCGATGCCATTCCAGAGCGCGCCGTCGCCGTGATACCACGGGCCGACAATAAGCGACTTGTCTGCTGCCGCGTGCCGTGAAAGCCCGAAGCAATAGTTGTTCAGCGTGCCGCGCAGGAACAGGTCAAACCAGCCGCTGGCAAGAAACACCGGAAGCTTTTCCGGAACAACAAAATCCCCCTGCAGAAAATCCCAGCCTGCCGCGGGTTTTTCCGGCCAGAAGATTATCGGCGACCGTGTCTCAAAGAACAGGCCGTCCTGAGCGTGTTCATAATCCATGATCCAGCCAAAGTGCGTAGTCAGCTGCTCGCGGTGGCTCTTTTCAATGGCTTCTGCTTCAGCAAGCAGTTCCTCGTCCGGAAACAGCCCCGCGTCTTCCAGCAGCAGCGGGGGCTTCAGAGCGCCCATGTCAATCCCGAATATCCACAGCGGAATGAATCCGAGATCAAGGTTTCCGCCCTGCATCACAATATCGCGGTACGCGTCGCTCAGGGTCTCTATGGGCATGATGGCTTTCAGGTGCAGCGGCACGCCGCTTTCATCCCGCGCCACACGCCCGGCTGCCAGCATCTGGATGATGCCGCAGTAGGACGGCCCGATCATGCCCACCCTGCCGTCTGACCAGCTCTGCAGAGGAATCCACTCATCGATAAGGTGCACAATATCATTCTGCTCGACGAGATCAAACGAGACCCACTGGCCCGCGGAAGACCCGGTGCCGCGGATGTCAACCACCATGATTGTGTAGTCATGGCTGAGCAGGTTTTCAACGTAGGGCAGGAAATTTTCCCTGCGGTAGGGAGTGGCAAGCAGTATGACCGGAAGCTTTTTGTCCGGGACCGGGCGGATAATGGTCGCCCACAAATCAGTTGCGGGCTGGCCTTCAAAACCCGGAACCGGTACGCGCACGTTCAACTCCAGGACATAACCGGTTAGCCCGCGCTCATTGAGCCGCTCCCGTATCCCGCGCTCAACCCAGGAAGAAAGGTTAAGCGCAGATGCGGGGGCAGCAGCAACTCCCGTGATGATAATGGCTATGAGATAAAAATATAATTTGCGCATGAACGTATATGACGCAGCAGGATAAACGACCAGAGCCGGGCAGTCATGCGGCCGGCGTCACTCTGAGCCTGTAATGAACCATTGGCAGGCCATTCACACAGAGGATTACCTGTTACCGGGGACTGCCGGAAAGCAGGAGGTTAAACACCGGCACAATCAGTTCAAGCAGGTTTTTTGTAATATTTTTTATTGCGGGGCTTTCATTAAAAAAAGCGCTCAGCTGCTCGCCATTTTCATAATACATTTTTATAAGTTCTCTGCCCGCAGCGCTTCTCGCCAGCACCGTGTCCCGTATATGCCGCATTGCTTCAAGCTGCGGATTGCCTTTTCCCATAAGCGCTGTTGCCGCACATATCCTTTGAAACTGTTTAAGGAAATCTACCGTGCTCGATAGTATCCGGCACTGCTGTTCCTGCCTGGTAATGCCCGGAGAGTTATCGCCCGGCTGCACCGGCGCCGGGTAGGTGTCATACCAGCCGAACTGGGTATGATTGCCGCCTTCAATTGCCACGAACTCGGTATCCGGCGGCAGGTCTGCCCGGGATGCTTCAATTTTAGCGGGAGTGGCCAGACCATCGTCAGTCCCGGAAATAGATATAACTTTCAGGTCTTTGTCCCTGAGACTGAAGACCGGGGATGGATAGGCTGCCCACTGGACCACGCCTTTAACCTTGTCGGTGAAATCTTTAGCATACGAACACGCCATGGTCCCTCCCAGGGAATGGCCGCCTATGACCCATGTTTCAATGCTCTGGAAATCATTTATTACTACATTAGCCCGTTCGGGGCTCAGAATTGCAAGGTCCCCTGCCATCTTTACAATCACGGCCAGATAGCCCTTCGCTGCAATGGCCTGCATGGTCGGGGCATATGAACGCGGATCAACATAAGCGCCGGGATAAAAAATAAAACCGGTTTTGGGATTCTTATCTTTTGGCGCAAAGGCATAATAGAAGTTTGAGCCGTCCGGCCACTCCGGCACTATCACTGTTTTCACCGTGACCTTGCAGGTGGATTCCAGCGCCTCCACTGCCTCCGGCAGCGGGGGGAAGCTTGCCGGCGTTTCATCCGCGGCCAGGGCAGCGCCCGCGACAAATAAGAGCATCATAATGGATGCAAAAACACCTGTGAGCGTTTGTGTCTTCATATAAACCCCAGTAAAATTACTTTTAGGTATAGCCTCGGATTGCCCTGTGTCCCTCTCAAAAAAAGCCTGCCTCGTTTCAGGCAGGCTTTATAAAACAACTATTAGAGTTCAACGACTTCCTGCTTGTGTGCCGGGAAATCAAGCAGGACGACTTTTTTCGGCACAACTTTTATAAGAACATAAGCCGGGTCTGTGGGCCCGGTCTTCCAGAAGGCCGACCACTTCTCTTTCCAATACTGCTTTCGTATCGCATCGTCGGTTACGATTTCGGCTTTACCAAGGGCGTTTATGCTGCTGTGGTCAGTGGGCCGGTACACGAACACGCTGGCATTGGGGTTTTTCTTGATCTCTTTTACCTTGTTTGACTGGACACCGGTGGCAAACCAGAACACCAGGTCTTCCTTCAGCGTGATGTTTTCCATCATCCGGCCTTTGGGAATCCCGTTTTCATCAATGGTGATAAGATTTGAGTACTGATAGGTTGCAAAAAATTCCACAATCTTCTTTCGCAGTTCATCCTGAGCCATACATTAACCTCCTTGTTGTTGAAAATCCTGAATTCGAAATACTAAATCCTGAACAATACTGAAAAAGCAAACAGAGCAATTTCTGTTTAAAATTTCCCGGCACCCCAATGAAATGAAAAGCTGTTCTGCCGTTACACCTTACACCTTTCACTTTATTCTTTAGCACACCTGAGAAAGAAAATTAAGCAAAATTACCGTTCATGAAGCCCCTGAAGCACGAAGGGCAGCGGCCATGTAAGACCGCTGCCCGGTAAACTGCAAGCTATGTATTCAGATTAAACAATATAAAGCAGGGATAATATCAATACTTTATTACGATTGCCTGACCCCCTGTGTTCTCCCAATCCGGACAGAACCATCAATAACAATCATCGTTTTCGATTTAAGGCGCGAACATTTGTTGCTGAAAAAGCTGCCTTGAAGCCCAGCGGGGTTTTCTCGATGGATTTATTTAATGCCTTTATTTTTTTGAGACACACCCATTCATTTAACGCCACAACGAGACTATCGGTCAAAGTTTTGCCGGGCGCGTGGTGCCTTATTTCACTGATTATTTTATCGGGGATTAATGCAGTAATTTTCATACGATAAAGAAACTAGAAACAGCGCCCGTTATTCATAGCCATGTATGCTGCGATATCTTTCAGGAACTCTTTTGTCTGTAAAAGCCACTCTTTTACAATGTGTTCTTCTATTTTAAAGAGGTCTTCATAATCCGACTGTTGTCTGTATTTAAACAGGAGGTTGTATAATTGACCGTGATGCTTCTCAATTTTACCGGTTGCAATAAAATGGCTGTTAAAAAGAGAACGTACACCCGTGTGTTTTGCCGAAACAAGATCAAATTTTAGAAGCAATGCATTTACGGCATAGAAACATGCATAATAGAGCCGGTTTATACAGGTCTCCCAGTGATGCATGTCCGCCATTACACCGGCTTCTTCCAGGGCAGCTTCTGCGCGCTGCAGCCGGTATTTTATCAACTCCTCTTTCGGGTGAGTCATACCGTAATCCCTTCTTTCACAACATTCTGGAAAAAGGGGGTTGACTTCATGAGCGGATCATTCCATTCCTGTCGTGTGTGAATTATTGCGTTTATAATCTCTCCGCATGCTAATTCAATTTCAAATATTTTATTATGGAGCTCTATTTTTTCTTTTTCACTGATAATCTCATTAATAATAATGAGAACATCCCAGTCCGAATACTGGATTGCAGTTCCCCGTGAGCGGGAACCGAACAAAATAATTTTAGCTGACGGGAAGTCATTAATGACAGTACTTTTAATTTTATTTAATACTGCATCATGATTCATAAAGTGCTATCCTGTTTTAATAAATTAACTGATTCACATAGGGATTTTTTAGCGCTGTGCTCTGAATAACATCTATCCGCCTGCCGAAACCTTGCTCCAGCTCCTCTTTTGAAAATGCTGGGACACTTCCCGCATTAATTATCTGGTTAACTCTGCATTATCTGCGGCCCTTTCGCAGCACGGCGATATGACCGGCTTCTCTCAATACGCTGCATTTCATCTTCATATGACGGCAGGTGAGTGAAAAAAAGGACAGATATGCTTCCTCATTTCTGCAGGTAAGCCGCCGTCCGGAAAGTGCCTCAAATGCAAGAATCGGATCGCTGGTGTTCAGTACGACAATATCAATATTGTCATATTGAAGCGCGTCCTGGCACAGCCCGACAATCTCGGCCAGCATATCAGGGGTTGGCTGCTCGGAGAGGTGCACCGCAATATCTATGTCAGCAGTATCCCTGATAAGAAAGCCCTCCTGAGACGAACCGAACAGCATTGCAAAGGCTATCTTATTATGCTGCTGCAGGGCATTCCCCAGCGTTTCGAGACTACATTCCCTCATACTTATTATAATTGCTCCAATGAAACAGAAAAATATTCCTGCAGTTTCTTTAAATACTCTTCTATGATTGCAAGTTTTGCTACGATTACCCCGTTCCCTGCCACTATGCCCTCACAATAAAAGAAGCGCCCATTACCATGCTTTCCTCTGAGACGTTATTATTGCAGATGATTATAGGATATCAGATCGAAAAAAGTAAACATAATTTTAGGGGTTAGGGGGCAGGAGTAAAGTTTCGTGACTGGGAGTTCGTGTCTCGTGATTCATCGCCGAGCCCATAGTCCCGAACCCTGAATCCCGGTTGATTATTCCGCCTCCCCGTGTTTTTACTTTTTTAGGCGCATATATAAATCTGAGAATTTTTCTCTTAGAATTTTTACGATGCTTCACAGGAAGGTTCCTTCTCCCTGCGAGGGGAGAAGGTCAGGATGAGGGGAGATAAAATTGAACACCCCCTCACCCGCTGCGCCAGCGCCACAGCGCGGCGAGCCTCAATCCTCTCCCCCAGCGGGGAGAGGAGGCGTGTATTCAGAAATCGTGTTAAAATTTCAAATATCTTTGGTTAGGCTTTTGGTGAGAGCAGTTGCGGGCGGTGCGAGCAAAGGTTCTAACAAAAACAAGCAGCATGTATTGCGAGCATGCAGCCCGAACAAATGAACCAGAAGCCTAACAACAAATTTTAAATATCTTCGGATAGATTTTGATAGAGGCCAAAATGCGTGGGAGAGGTACAGATATGTTCTCCCCCGCAAAAAATCCGGCAGGGACAGTCGCTGTTTCATTTATTGATAAAGAACTTCTCGTCTCCAGCCTTGCGGCGAAAAAGAAAACGGTTCAAATAAACTGCTATTTTAATAATTAGAACCGTCGGTGTTGTTAGAGGTTTTTATATAAGCGCGTAAAGGTCGACTTTTAAACGATCACCGTCTTTCCCTGATCGCTTATGCGAATAAATATGGCGCACATAAGCGCTTTGCAGAAAAGCTTCGATCAGCCCGGCATCACCCTCATCCCAGGCTATCGCGTGAAGGCGCTGCAGCCTTAACAGCTCGTGGGGATTATATAGTACCTGAATTTTGCACGGAAACGGATTTAAAACAAAAAACTTCTTATAATTCCTCGGAGATTATTGTGTTAAATGAAACATGAAAATAGCGGTTCGTCAGCAGAATCTGTGATTGATTTTCGGTTCTGGTAGTTTCCCAAGAGTATGATATAAGGCCATTTGTAGTATTTCTACGTTCCGAAAGCCATACGCTTTTCTCATAGTCAATTTCG
>Ga0172368_10004485_pt1 | contig 16154 bp, 9 predicted proteins | sample Lak11m_FD_114540 | JGI IMG/M metagenome (GOLD analysis project Ga0172368, IMG submission 114540) | Freshwater microbial communities from Kabuno Bay, South-Kivu, Congo - kab_022012_11m | ecosystem: Environmental > Aquatic > Freshwater > Lake | place: Democratic Republic of the Congo: South-Kivu...
CCGACCGGTCGGAGCTGGTCAAGGCTGCGGCATTGGCTCGTTCCCTCGAAAATGAGCAGCTGGATGTGACTCTTCCTGGCCGCCCGGTCAGACGGGGCGGTTTGCACCCTGCCACCATCACCCTGCGCCGTATTTTGGATATCCTGGCCGAAATGGGCTTCCAGGTGTACACCTCGCGAGACGTTGAAACTGACGAGATGAACTTCCAGGCGCTTAACTTCCCGCCTCACCACCCCGCGCGCGAAATGCAGGATTCGATTTACATCGAAGCCGGTGATCGCGGCGACAACCCGCTATTGCTGCGAACGCACACCTCCCCTGGCCAGATCCGGGCCATGCGCGAATATTCGGCTGCTGACCCTGAAAATCCTCCATCCATCCGCATCGTCCTGCCCGGAATGTGCTACCGTTATGAGCAGATCACGGCTCGTTCGGAAGTGCAGTTTTACCAGGTCGAAGGGTTGGCAGTGGGTGAAAATATAACCTACGGCGATCTGAAAGGCACCCTGGCTGACTTTGCCCGGCGCATGTTTGGACCGCAAGCCCGCATCCGCTTCCGCGCCTCGTATTTCCCCTTTACCGAACCATCGGCCGAGGTGGATGTGGAGTGTTTCGTATGCGGTGGCAAGGGCTGCGCTGTTTGCAAGAATTCGGGCTGGCTTGAGATCCTTGGCTGCGGCATGGTTCACCCGGTTGTGCTGCAAAATGGCGGTTATGATCCGCACCGTTATTCCGGCTTTGCATTTGGCATGGGACCGCAGCGCCAGACGATGCTTTTACACCGCATGAATGACATCCGCTATTTCTGGGGTAATGACGCCCGCTTCCTGGAGCAGTTCTAATTTCCACATTAGGCCTCACCCAGATGCAGTCTCGAAGGAGTACCTATATGAAAGTGCCAGTTTCCTGGTTGAAAGATTTTGTTGATATCACCATCCCGGTTGAAGAACTTGCCCGCCAGCTGACCGTTTCCGGCCTGGAGGTCGAAGAGATCCATTATGCCGGCTGGCAGATGCCGGCCGAGAATAAATATGGGTTCAAGATCAATGGCATCTCCTGGGATAGGGAAAAAATCGTTGTTGCCGAGATCCGCACTGTCAACCCCCATCCAAACGCCGATCGCTTGACCCTGTGCGAGCTGTATGACGGACAGCAGGAACATATCGTCCTGACCGGCGCGCCGAATCTATTCCCTTACAAAGGCCTGGGCAAATTGCCTGTGCCCATCAAGGTGGCTTACGCCAAGGAAGGCGCCACAATCTACGATGGTCACGCCGATGGTCTTGTGCTTTCTACGCTCAAACGTGCCAGGATCCGCGGCGTCGATTCCTACTCGATGGTTTGTTCGGAAAAAGAACTGGGTATTTCGACCGAGCATGAGGGTGTCATCTTCCTGGATGATGATGCGCCAGTTGGCGCTGCCCTGGCGGATTATATGGGCGACGCAGTCCTTGAAATCAGTATTCTTCCCAATAACGCGCGCAATGCCAATATCCTCGGCGTAGCCCGCGAAGTGGCTGCTCTCACCGGGCAGCCGCTCAGGAAACCGCATTTTGATCTGGAGACCGGGGGTGAAGCGTTGCCCGGCAAGGTGCAGATCGAAATCAGGGACCCGAACTTGAACCCGCGTTTTTCACTGGCGCTGATCCGCGATGTCCACATCAAGGCCAGCCCTTATTGGGTCCAGCGCCGCCTGAAACTGGCCGGTATGCGCCCGATCAGTAATATTGTTGATGCCACCAACTACACCATGCTCGAAATTGGTGAACCGCTGCATGCCTTCGATTACGATGTGCTTCAGGTCCGCGCCGGTGGTAAACTAGTCCGTATCATCACTCGCCCGGCCGGATCTGGCGAAAAACTGACCACCCTTGATAATGTTGTCCGCACTCTCAACCCGGCCAATGTGCTGGTGTGTGACGATCTCGGCCCGCTCTCAATGGCTGGCGTGATGGGTGGCCTGGAAAGCGAGATCCATGATGCTTCCTCACAGACCCCCGAGGGAAGCCCTGCCGCTGCCCGTACGACGACTGCCAATATTTTGTTGGAGGCAGCTGCCTGGAACTTCATTAACATCCGTAAAACCGCCAACGCCCACAACCTGCATTCAGAGGCAGCCTATCGCTTCTCTCGTGGTGTGCACCCCGCTCTGACCATCGAAGGCCTTAAACGCTGCCTGTATTGGATGGCAGCCTGGAGCGGTGGCAAGGTGGCTCCGGGTATTGTCGATAATTACCCGCTGCCGCCTGTCGATCCATGCGTCGAGATCACCGAAAATGATGTCAAACGCGCGCTGGGTGTCCATATCCCGGCCGCACAGATCGTTGCCATGCTTGAACGGTTGGAGTTCACTTGCACGCTTTCCGGTGCTACCATCCGGGTGCAAACGCCGCCTTTCCGCACCGATATTGGTGAAGGTGTGGTGGGTGTGGCTGATATTATGGAGGAAGTGGCGCGCCTGTACGGTTTTGACCGCATACCCGAAACCCGCATGGCTGATCCGCTCCCGCCTCAGCGTGGCAACCCTTCGCTCGAACGGGAGGAGCGGGTGCGTGATATTCTGGCTGGCCTTGGCCTGCAGGAAGTCATCACTCACCGCATGAGCTCTACTGAGATCGAAAACCGCCTGTTACCGCGTGGCGCCACACCCGCGCCGATCGAATACGTCCGCATTGCCAACCCGATTGCGCCTGAAAAACGTGTCATGCGTCGGAGTGTGCTTTCCAGTGTGCTGAGTGTGGTTGAGCATAATGCCCGCCTGTCCGACTCGCTGGAGTTCTTTGAGATCGGTCCTGTCTTCATCCCACAGGGCCGCGATTTGCCGCTTGAGCCTCGCCGGCTGGCCATTGCCCTCTCAGGCCGTCGTTATGAACAGGCTTGGGATACCAAGCTTGGGATCAAACTGGATTTCTATGACTTGAAGGGGATCGTCGAAGCCCTGATGGCGGCCCTTCATCTGGATGTCACTTATTCGCCTGCCGAACACCCGGCTTTTCACCCTGGCAAGTGTGCGGCGGCGATGCATGGTCAAGTTCCCCTGGGTGTTTTTGGTGAACTTCACCCACTCGTCCATGAGAACTACGATTTTAGCGCTCCGGTTGTGGCTGCCGATTTCGACCTGGAAGCCGTAATGGATGCCATGGTCACTTCCTTTGATCTCAAGTCGGTTAGCGATTTTCCACCTGTTTTGGAGGATATCGCTGTGATCGTGGAAGAAAACCTGCCTGCCGACCGGGTTGAGGCGCTCATCCGCCAGACTGGCGGTAAAATGCTGGCTTCTGTGCGCCTGTTCGATGTTTTCCGTTCCGAGCAGATCGGTCCGGGGAAAAAGTCGCTCGCCTATGCGCTTATCTACCAGTCGCCGGACGGCACCCTGACAGATAAGGATGCGGCCCAGATCCGCAGCCGGATCATCAAGCGCCTTGACCAGGAATTGGGTGCAAAACTTCGTTCTTGAGATAAGTGCCGGTTGGTTGAAATTTCGATAAATAGTTGTATACTACTGGTGTCATTGATGTTTTTATCTCAAAGGAGGCTGTATGAATCGAACTGTAGGAATTGTTGTAACTGTGATTACTGCATTATGTTGTGGTTGTATGGCAATAATGTCCTGCATCTTCGGTGGGATGATCGCCGGAGGAGTGCCATTTAATCAGGAATTAAATGGTGTTCAATCTGTGGAAACTTATCCTCCGATGGTCGGATACTCTCTGATCTGTGTCTCAGTGATATTGATCATTATTCCCATCGCTGTCGGGTTCTTCACCCTTCGCAATAAGCCGGCCGCGGCTGCTTCGCCTGTGGCCCAAAACTTCAACGGGCCTATTCCACCCGCATCCTGATATCGCCCGGACCTGCGCCAATCCCGCAGGTCCTTTTTTTATCAACTCAAGGAAGTTATTATTAATATGGTATTAATTTGATAAATCACTTGTGTTTGAAATTGGCACGTGATAAACTTTTACTTATATGGCCCTGCCCGTGCTTATTGTCACTCCGCAGGCTGAATTTGGTGCTTCGCTCCGCCAGGAACTGAATTCCTTGCGGTTTGATTTGTTTACAACATCGGATTTTACCGAAGCGGTCCGTTATATTCGAAAAAACGACTGTCTGGCGGTAATCCTCGATGCGCTGCATGGTGGGGCGGAACTTTCCGTGCTCGATATTGGTTTTGCCTTGCGCCAGGTAAAATCCGACCTGCGCTTTGTAGTAATATCGGGCGGGACTTCTGAAGTGGATACGCACTTGCTGTCACCGTTGGCGGTGTTATCCAAACCACTTTCAATGATTGAACTTAATTTGCTGCTCGAAAAACTTGTGGACCCATTGCATCAAAGCAATAGCATCCCTGAAGGAGTTGCCTTGGCACCTTCCACCTCTCCTGAAACAAATTCGGTAGAAACATCCTGGCCAGTCTGGCTCAAGGATGTTAGTAAAGCCGCGCAGCATCTTACCCGGCTCACCCTCGAATCGTCTGCCCAGGCGGCATTGATCACCCGGCAAAACGAACTTTGGGCTTATGCCGGGCAGTTATCCCGTGAAGCTGCCCAGGAAATAACCGAATCGCTGCAGCATTACTGGGATGCCCAGGGTGAAAGTGACTTGCTCCGTTTTGTGCGCCTGCGCTCGACCGATGCACAGCATATGCTTTACGCCCGCAAGCTGGCTGAGAATATGCTCCTTGCTTTGGTTTTCGATGCCGAGACCCCCTTCAGTACCATTCGTTCCCAAGCCAACCGGCTGGTCAAGAATCTGGCTGACAACTCACCTGTCGCTGCACCTTCCGCTATTGCTCCAGTGGAAAGCCCTGTGCCGGTTCTGAATCCCGGGAACGATGATTTTGACAATGACGATGGAGATGACCTTCCGCCCATTTCGGATTTGCTTGGCGAGGTTCCACCTCCAAACCCCCCGGATCCGGCGCCCAGGATTAACCTGCCCTGGGAAATGCTCGGTCAGGTTGAGAATCCACAGCGTATGGCTGTTGATGAGCCACCCACCACCCCGCCGATTAAATTAAGTTCAAATATCCAGTCACCGGTTGAAAACCAGATCAGCATTGAGAGTTCACCATCGATGCGGCGTCCCCCTGTCGTGCCGCCTGTGCCTGGCCTGGATGAGACTGTCGTTGCTCGAGCGAATCGCTCACACCTTGAAGAATTGGCTGAAACCCGCGTGACGAAACTGCCCGACGATTTGCAGTTGACGCGTAAACAGGAAGTGGAACGGGATCCCGAATCGTTTATTGAGACCCGGCCGTACGTGATCGCCGAGTCGATGACCGAGGTGGCTCATCGCATCCTGCTCGAATCACCATCCCCAGCGCTTGTCAACCTTTCTTATGCCTGCCTGCTTATCCCGCGGTTTGACAATCATCACCTGGTCGGTGATGTTGTCATCCGTTTGAATGACCTGGTGCCGCAGTTGTGCGTGGCATTTGCCTGGCGCCTCGAATTCCTTTCGGTGCGGCCGGATTATCTGCAGTGGATCGTGCGAGTTCCGCCCAATACAGCCCCTGGTTATGTCATCCGGGTCATCCGCCAGCAGACTTCCGCCCGTCTTTTTGGCGAGTTCCCACGTTTTAAGGCGGACAACCCATCCGATGATTTCTGGGCACCCGGATACTTGATCATGGGTAGTTCCGAAGCACACCCTCACCAGATGGTTCGCGACCATATCAAGCGCACGCGCGGGATGCAGGGTTTGGGCCCCCGCGGGTAAGAAGATCGAACACAAAGCCCGGCAGACACTCGCCGGGCTTTCTTTTTTTTATCAATCGTGCCACCAACCCTGTTCTATGGTAAATTATTATCATGCCTTCCAAACTTTATCTGATTGATGGACATGCGCTGGCTTACCGTACTTTTTTCGCGCTCACCAGCGGCGCGACTGGCTCGCGCTGGCAGACAGCGGCTGGAGAACCAACAGCCGGGATTTACGGTTTTGCAACCGTCTTAATGCGCCTGCTCGAAAACGATCGCCCTGAATATATTGCCGTTGCTTTTGACACTGGCAAGACCTTTCGGGATGAGCTTTTCCCAGCCTACAAGGCTACCCGGGCCAAGATGCCCGAGGATTTGCGCCCGCAAATCGAGCGGATCCGTCAGCTTGTGGATGCCTTTAATATTCCACGATTGGAAATGGAAGGTTTCGAAGCGGATGATGTGCTCGGAACGATCGCGAAACAGGCCGCCGCGCAGGGGCTGGGTGTAAAGATCATCACCGGTGATCGCGACCTTCTGCAGCTGGTGGGCGATCATATCATTGTCAACCTGCCTGAGAGCGGTAAGCTGGCGGATGCGAAAGATTATGTCACCGATGACGATGTGCGCAGCAAATTTGGCGTGCCCGCCCGTCTGGTGGTCGATTACAAAGCCCTGGTCGGTGATGCTTCCGACAACATCCCCGGTGTAAAAGGCGTGGGCGAGAAGACGGCCCAATCGTTGTACGAAACCTATTCCTCGCTTGACGATATTTATGCCCACCTCGATCAGCTGCCGGCCAAGGTGCGCTCCAAGCTGGAAGAAAACCGAGAAATGGCTTATATGAGCCGCGACCTGGCTCTCATCCGCGTTGATCTGCCCATCCGGCTCGATCTTGAACATGCCAGGGCGGACCATTTTGATGCTTCTGCGGTTGAGAAGCTTTTCAAGGAACTTGAATTCCGCACACTCGTTCCGCGGGTGGCTGCGCTGCCTGGCGGTGGGGGCCCAGCCAGGGTGGTGGGACAACCTGCCACAAAACCCGGGCAGTTGTCCTTGTTTGGCGATTCGCCTTCACCCGCGCCCGTGATCCAGATCAACAGACCGGTTTCCGGGCCGCGGACCGCCATCGTCGATACGGACGAAAAATTGAAAGCCCTTGTCGATGCTCTCAACCAATCTGGTGTTATTTCGTTCGATACTGAAACGACTTCCACGGATGAGATGCAGGCTGCCCTGGTGGGTATTTCACTCGCCACCACACCTGGCTCGGGCTGGTACATTCCCATCGGTCACCTCGAAGCGCAAAACCTGCCTTTGGTGCAGGTCATCCAGGCCCTCAAAGCGCCGCTCACCAACCCATCCATCCAAAAGATTGGTCATAACGTCAAGTATGACTATGTGATCCTCGCTCGCCATGGCCTGATCGTATCGCCTCTTTCCTTTGATAGCATGCTGGCCGAATGGTTGATCGACCCTAACTCGCACAACTTGGGGTTGAAGAACCTGGTTCTTGTCCGCCTGGGCGAAGAGATGACCCATATCGAAGAATTGATTGGTAAAGGCAAGAACCAGGTCTCGATGGCACAGGTACCGGTGGATGCGGTCGCTCCCTATGCAGCTGCAGATGCCGAAACCTGCTTGCGGCTGATGCCCCAATTGCAGCAAGAAATCAAGCGCGATGGTCTCGAAAAACTGATGTACGAAGTTGAAATGCCACTTGTCAGCGTCCTTGCCGGGATGGAATTGAAGGGTGTTCGCCTTGACCTTGATTTTTTCCATGCATTTTCAAAAGAATTGACATCGGGTTTGGCTTCTCTTGAAAAACAGATATTTGAACTGGTGGGAAAGCCATTCAACATTAATTCGACCCAGCAGCTTTCGGATGTGCTTTTCAACCGCCTTATGCTGGTTCCGCCTGATCGCGGCCGAAAAACAGCCAGCGGCCATTACTCTACCTCGGCTGATGTCCTCGATGAACTGCGCGGACAGCATGCGGTTGTAGACCTGATCCTGGAACATCGCGAGCTTTCCAAGCTGAAATCCACCTATGTCGATGCGCTCCCCGCTGCTGTGGATGCCAATACCGGCCGGGTGCATACCTCCTATAGTCAGGCTGGCGCCGTTACTGGCCGGCTTTCATCTAATAATCCCAATCTTCAAAATATCCCCATTCGTACCGAGACCGGGCGGCGTGTTCGCAATGGCTTTATTGCCGAAGATGGCAATGTACTGTTATCAGTTGACTATTCCCAGGTGGAGCTGCGCCTGGTGGCGGTCATGGCTCGCGATGAGGCCATGCTCAATGCCTTCCGTGCCGGGCAGGACATCCACACCACCACTGCTGCGGCCATCTACGGCCTGCCGCTTGCCGAGGTGACCAAGGATATGCGACGCCACGCCAAGGCGATTAACTTTGGCTTGATCTACGGTATGTCACCCTTTGGGCTTACCCGTACCACCGACCTGACCCTGGGCGAGGCTGAAAATTTTGTTAAAACCTATTTCGCGCGCTTCCCTGGCGTTAAAGGTTACCTGGATGCCACTCGCAAACTGGCTGCACAGCAGGGCTTTGTGACCACCCTGCTGGGGCGCCGGCGCTATTTCCCGGCACTCAAAGGAATGCTGAATGTCCAGCTGCGCAATCGGGAAGAACGCGAAGCCATCAACGCTCCCATTCAGGGTACTGCGGCCGACATCATGAAACTGGCCATGCTTTCCATCCAGCCGGCCATCGAACGAGCCGGTTTGAAAGGTCAGATGCTTCTGCAGGTGCATGATGAGATTGTGATAGAATGCCCACAATCAGAGTTGGCCGAAACTGCCCGGATAGTGCAGCATACGATGGAATCGGCCTATCCGCTGGATATTCCGCTTTCCACTGAAGCTCGTTCTGGCAAAAGTTGGGGCGCAATGCAAGTATTGCCTTGAGCCTGCGCATTGAACCATATTGAAAGATCGGCGGGAACTGGTGAATTATGGCAGGACGCGAAGATGTTTTTCAGAAAGCAATAAATGAAGGTCATTCGGCTGCCTGGGATCAAAACTGGGAACAGGCTGCAAAAGCCTATATAAAAGCCCTGGGCGAGTTTCCGAATAATGCCAAAGCACTCAATAGTTATGCCCTGGCTCAATATCAGCTCCAGCATTTTGATGCCGCACTTAAGGCTTATATTCAAGCTGCCAGGGTATCACCCGAAGATCCGATTCCGTTCGAAAAGATTGCCCATATCAATGAGCGCATGGGCAATCTGGATGATGCTGTCCAGGCGGCCCTGCATGCTGCTGAACTATATTTGAAAATTCGCGATGTGGATAAGGCTGTTGAAAACTGGTTGAGTGTCATCCAGTTGAAACCGGAGAATATCCAGGCACGCTCGCGCCTGGCGCTCGTCCATGAAAAAACCGGGCAAACCCGGCAGGCGATTGCGGAATTCATTGCTGTGGCCAGCATCCTGCAGAATGGCGGCAATCCACAAAAGGCCTTCGAAGTGATCCAGCATGCTGCCCAACTGGACCCTGAAAGCCTGGAGTTGCGCCAGGTCATGAGTTTGATAAAGTCCGGCCGGTTGTTGCCCAAGCCAATGCGTCCCAAAGGCGGCACCGGACCATTGCGAATGGCGCAGGTAAAGGAGCTTAATGCTCCCACTGAACCTGTATACGAGAGCCCGGATCCGGTCATCGAATCGCGTCAAAAAGCGCTCAAGGTTTTTGCCGAGGTCCTTTTTGATATGGAAGATGACAGCGGTGAAGCAGTTGCCCGTCGCGGATTGGCTGCGATCGTTAAGGATATCGCCCAGCTTGACCAGCACCAGAGCCAGCATACCAAGATATTGCTGCATCTCAGTGAAGCCATCGATGCCCAAACCAGGGAGAACGAGAAGGTTGCCATTGATGAGCTGGAGCGCGCCATTGAATCGGGTTTTGACGACCCTGCCGTTTATTTTGACCTGGGTTTTATGCTTTCAAAGACAGATCAACAGGAAAATGCCCTGCGCAGGCTGCAACAGAGTGTCAAGCACACTGACTACGAACTGGCGGCTCGTTTATTGAGCGGCAAGGTTTTACGCCGCCTGAACCGTCTCAAGCAGGCGTCCGCCGAATATCTCGAAGCTCTTAAAGTTGCGGATGTATCCGTCATGGCATCCGATAAGGCCGATATGATCCGCCAGTTGTATGAACCCTTGATTGAATCGGTCGGGCGGGATAATGACGCCCAGGCCCAGGTAAAATTGTGTAATAACGTTGAAGAAATGTTAATGCGCGCCAACTGGCGTAAGCATCTGTTGACCATGCGTAGTGAAATGCCCGGTGGTGGCGACCAACTTCTGCCCATCGCCGAGATCATTATCCAGGCCCAGTCCAGCCAGGTGATCCAGGCCATGAATACGGTCAATGAATTGGCGCGCGCCAACTTCCTACGTTCAGCGATGGATGAAGCCTTCCATACACTCACCTATGCGCCTACTTATTTACCCCTCCATATCCTGATCGGCGAACTGCTTATCCGCGATGGGCGCACGGCGGATGCAATCACGAAATTCACGATGGTGGCCAATTCTTACAGCGTCCGCGGCGAGGGCGCCCAGGCCACGAATATTCTCAAGCGTATCATCCAGCTTTCCCCAATGGATTTGACCTCCCGCAACCACCTGATTGAGCAGTTGACGGCCCGCGGCGAGGTAAATGATGCCATCAACGAATATATGGAACTTGCTGATATTTATTACCGCCTGGCCGAGTTGGACCTGGCCCGCAAAGCGTACACGACCGCCTTGCGCCTGGCCGGGCAGCCCAATGCCAACCGTAACTGGAGCATTAAAATACTCCAGCAAATGGCCGATATCGACATGCAGCGTCTCGATTGGCGTCAGGCTATTCGCGTTTATGAGCAGATACGCACCCTGAAGCCGGATGATTTCGGCGTCCGCGAAAATCTGATCGAACTGAACCTGCGTCTTGGGCAGGCTCCGCAAGCCCAGGCCGAGCTGGAATCATTTGTAGCTTACCTTGAGAGTAACAAGCGTGAAGAAATTATGCCATTCCTGCAAAAACTGCTCGAAGAACATGATGATCAAGCCATGATCCATCGCATTTTCGCTGACCAGCTGCACAAGAACGGTCATACCACCGAAGCCATCACCAGGCTGGATGCGTTGGGTGAAAAACTGATGGAAGCGGGTGACAGGGAAGGTGTTGGCCGGATCATCCGGCAGATCCTGGCAATGAACCCACCCAATGCGGAGGAATATCGCACCCTCTTGGCCCAGTTGTAGAAGGTGGGTAATTAACATCCAGACTGGATTACTCTCCACGAACATTTTTACTCACTGCAATCGGATGTTTGCCCTGCACGTAGTTTGATTGAGCGTGGAACACGCTCAATCAAACTAACAAAAACGCCTTTCCCACTTTTCAGGGTTGTTTTCCAAGGCTGGGGGTATCCTCGTGAGATACCTGCAAACGATAAAACAAAAAACCATTCCTCATTCGAAGGCGCGTTATCATGCCCCAGTTGCATTTCCTGGCAATGCAGTGATCATGCTGCGTGATCTTGCCTGGGACCTGGTGGCGCAGCGTATGTTCAAATTCGAGCCGGTAGAAAGGCAAACACGATGAACGAAAAAATCCTGGTCACCTATGCCAGCCGTACTGGCACAACTGCCGCTGTGGCACAAGCCATCGGCAAGACCCTGGTTGAAAGCGGGGCAGAGGTGGATGTGCTTTCGATGCAGGATGTGAAAGACCTTTCGACCTATCGCGCTGTCGTGGCTGGTAGTGCCATCCGCGCCGCGAAGTGGCTGCCGGAAGCGGCGGCATTTATCCAAGCGCATCAGGCGGTTTTGGTCCAAAAACCCTTTGCCATGTTTACGGTCTGCATTACCCTGGCGATGTCGAATACCGAACAGTATCGTTCCGCGGTGACTGGTTGGACCGAATCGGTCAGGGAATATGTCAGGCCCGTCAGCCAGGGCTTGTTCCCGGGCGTGCTCGACTTCAGTAAACTTCCATTTAATTTTGACACCTTGAAACTTCGTTTGACTGTCGCTTTGGGCATTTTTCCCAGGGATGATCGTCGTGATTGGGACGCCATCCGCACCTGGGCGAGCAGTCTACCGCCCTTGCTCCTCAACTAGCAGGCATATGTTGCCCGCTCGAGCTTCAATCGATGGTTTACTCCTCTAAAATACTACAAAAAACATGACTTATCCCGAATTTAAGGATTGAGGCGAAAAAGGCAGGCTGTAATAGCATCAATACGATGAAAAAGCGATCATCCAGATCAATTTCAAGGAATTGAGGGGTCGCAGGGCGGAAAGGGAGCAGCGCTCTCTTTCCGCCCTGCAGTTAAAAGCCCCTCCCCGGAGAGAGTTTTTCTAATTTTCTTAATCAATTCTCGCTGGGGAGGGGTTGGGGTGGGGTCAGAAAGGATTGAGTGAACAAATCAATGACTCACCCGGGAAGATAAATATCGAGGTGAGTCAAGTCTGCTAATATTAATAATTCATCTCTACTCGGTGACCGTTTCAGGCTGTGAAGGCAAGGGCGCCGCCCCTTGTTTGAAAAAGCTGAGCCCTGCCACGAGAATCCCGGTCAGGATCAGCATGAACGGGGCTGCAAAGCGCAGTATGGTTCCATTGAACATGCTGAAAAAGGACATCACAAGAAAGCCGCCCCCGGCAACGAAAAACAATACCACCGCGGCGACACGCGTGCCATGTGATTTGTTAAAGAATGCCAGCACCAGCAGCCCCAACCCTACTGAAAGCGGTTCTGCCGGCCACAGCAAGGCCCAGGCCTGCCACAAGCCTGTCAGGTTGCAGAAAGCCAGCAGCAGTCCATTCGTGCCGATAATGATGGCCGGTATGGCCAGCGCTGGCACTCGCATGAAGATCGCCGCCAGGCAGAAACCCAGCGCCAGGGCCAGTACTTCCAACGGCCAGGCAGCCGCCCACACGCCGGGGCGGTTGAGCAGGCTGGATGCCATCAGGATCAGACCTGTTGCAAGCAGTGGAATGCCGGGGATAAAAAAGGAGCCAAAACCAGGGCGCTTTAAACCCCACAATCCGGGGGCGGTCAGCCCCAAGCCAAGCAATACAACCAGGACCGGCCACAGGCGCCAGGCTTCCAATTGCAGGAAAAGATTTCCGGCCAGGCTGATCGCGCCGATGCCGACCAGTCCAAGTCCAAGTATCAGGGAAATAGTTCGATCAGGTTTCATACAATACCTCCAGGGGATTTCAGAAAATTCAAATAACGATCGCGGGGTGACCCTTCCTCTGCGCTTTTATGGTGCGGCTTGCAGCAGGCCGGTTGCCAGTGCCATCAGGCAGGTCAGGCTGGCAAATACAACGGAAAGGGCTGTAAATATTGCTCCGCCAATGCGTGCCGTATTTTTTGGTCGGGGAACGCTGGTTTGTATGCGGATCGGGAGATAAATTGACGCACCGATGATCACGGGTTCCAGCATCCATAGGAAGACCCAATCACCCCAGCGACCGCTGACCGCACAGTAAGCCAACAGCAGCGCATTTCCAAAAATAATTCCAGTAGGAATGAGCAGCCAGTGAGTTTCCACCGCCCACATCAAGAGCGCCAGGAATCCTCCCGCCAGGAATAATTCAAACGGCCAGCTGTTTTTGAAAATTTGCAAATTCAAGAGGGTTGAGACCATTGCCGCGAAAAAATTGATCAGCAGTATGCCCGCCAGGGCGCCCAGCACAGCTGTCGTGACCTTCAAGGGACCTACCCCTGGCTGTATTGGCGGCGGTTTCACGGTGGTTGTCGCCGCCGGCATTTCGCCTGCTTCCTGCGTGGTGTGGGCCAGGTCTGGGTCTGTATCCTGCTTTGCCAGGCGCAGGTCGGTGATCTTTCGCCGCGCGCTCCCCGAGAAAACAGCCCTGGGATCGTAACCATTCGGGTTGGTGATGGCGCTGCGCGCTTCATCGCTCAGCGTTCTATATTCGATTTGTTCCAGGGCGTCCGCCATTTCCTGGCAGGTCTGGAAACGGTCAGCCGGGTCCTTGGCCAGCGCTTTCAGGACGATTTGCTCGAACGGTTCAGGCAGGCTGGGGTCGATCTGTCGCGGCAGCGGCAGGGGGTCGTGCATATGTTTCATAAGTGTCGCCAGTGGGGTGTCGGCTTCGAATGGTGTAAAACCGGTCAGCATCTCGTAAAAAACGATCCCGATTGAATACAGATCGCTGCGCTGATCGCACATGCCCTGCAGTCCTTGTTCCGGCGCCATGTAGCTCAGCGTTCCCATTAATGTTCCGCGCGCGGTGTATTGCGTGCCTCCCACCATTTGCGCAATCCCAAAATCGGTTACCACGGCCTCGCCGCGTTTTGTAAGCATGATATTTGCGGGCTTGATGTCGCGATGGATAAGCCCCTGGCTGTGAGCGTACCCCAATCCATCCAGCACGTCTTTCATGATTTCCACGACTTCGGGCAGGGACATGCGTTTGCTCAAAGTGCGATATTTGATCAGCCGCTCGCGCAGGCTGTCGCCTTCAAGCAGTTCCATCACCATGTAATAAATATCATCCTGGTGGTCGAAATCAAAAACGTGGACAATGTTGTGGTGGCGCAGGCTGGCGATGGCGCGCGCTTCCCGTTGAAAACGCCCCAGGAATTCTTCATCATCCACCAGGTCGGAGCGCAAAACTTTAATGGCTGCGTAACGCTCAAGTTGGGGATGGTAGGCGCGGTAAACCTGGGCCATGCCTCCGCGCCCGAGCGCTTCCAGCACGCGATATTTGCCTAAAGTTTGTCCTTCTAGTGTTGGCCGGGACATGCTGCTTTCTCCACGAATGTGTTTTTACCTGTCTCGATCATACCCCCGTGCATATTTTTCTGCCTATCCATTTGCTAACAAGTGCCTGTAACCCTGCTGCATTTCATGCTGTTCATTCTTCTGCCAGGCCAACCAGCTTGTAGCCCAGTCCGCGCAAGGTGATCAGCAGTTGAGGCGCATTCGGGTCAGTCTCAATCTTGGTTCGCAGCCGCCTGACCAGGTTTTCGATCTGGTAATCGTAGATACCGGACTGGTATTCCGCCCAAACAACCCGGCCGATTTCATCCTTTGAACAAACCTTGCCCCGCTTTTGGTGCAGGTAAGCCAGCAGGTTGAACTCCTTGGGCGAGAGGCTTATCATCTGCCGGTTTATTCGCACTTCCCCGGCGGGTAGGTTGATCTCCAGCTCCGGAAAAGTGGTTTCGCGAGTGGTGGTATCAGGGTCGATAAAAAGGAAATGCGCTTCGCCGATCCCTATTCGATCCCCATCACGCAAAAGCGTTTTCCCGAGGATGCGCTCGCCATTCAGATATGTGCCGTTTGTGCTGTTTTGATCTTCGATCAGCACCCGCCGGCCTTCGCGTAGGATGTGGGCATGTTCGCGCGAGGCGCGCTTGCTCACCACGACGATCTCGTTTTCAACATCCCTACCGATGCGTGTGCGCACCCCTTCCAGCCTGTGTTCATACCCGGCCGGGTCTTTGAGCAGCGGGCAGGTTTCAGTTGGCATGGCTGTGATCATTTATACTGGATTCAGGCAGACAGGCATACGTGCGCATCATTTATTCTCGCTCGTAACCCATAATTGGCGCCCGTCGCTGGATAGGTCGATCCAACCGGATACATCCGTGCGCAGCAGGTTTTGGTTTTCATAATTTTTAAGCACATCCGGAGATGGCAGCCCATCGGGATCCCCTGCTGCCACGCTCAGGATCGCTATTTGGGGCTTGAGGTTTGCCAGCCATTCCGGAGGGTTTGCCGGCCCATATCCGCTTTCAGAGATCAATAACGCACTCACCGGTCCGAGCCCGCTGCCGTTCTTCAATTCATTGTAAACATCAAAATTCACCCCAACCGGCAGCACCGCCTTGAAATTACCCATTTCAATGCTTAAAACCGCTCCGCGTGCGGAAACCGCCAGCACCCGCAAAATAGCGCCATCGCCCAGGTCATAAACCGCATCTCTCTTGATTTTTTCCAGTGGCACCTGGTTGGTTGTCAGCCAATCAGATAATCGCTGGGACGAAAACGAGGCCTGCGGGTTTCCAGCCCACAATACACTTTTGGGGCGGTATTGCTCCAGCACCCTGGGTAGTGCGGCCACCTGGTTTTCCTGCGTGGAAGCCACTACCAGGGTATCGATCCCCCGGCTGAAAGGCGGAATGCGCCTGCCCAATTGGTCCGCCAGCCCCGAAGGACTTTCGCCGCCATTGATCAGAACAAAACGCCCGCTAGGAGTGGTGATCAGGACTCCGTCTGCGGAGCCTGTTTTCAGGAACAGTACGTGCAGCCGGCCATCAGGGGCATTAAATACCGAATTCCAGGTCATGAAGGTGAATATAGCCAGCACAGATAAAATCACACCGGGAGTTAATGTGCCTTTCACGAGTGGCCAGGCCAGTGTGACGCCCAACAGAATGACATAGAACAGGAGG
>Ga0172368_10004487_pt1 | contig 16151 bp, 11 predicted proteins | sample Lak11m_FD_114540 | JGI IMG/M metagenome (GOLD analysis project Ga0172368, IMG submission 114540) | Freshwater microbial communities from Kabuno Bay, South-Kivu, Congo - kab_022012_11m | ecosystem: Environmental > Aquatic > Freshwater > Lake | place: Democratic Republic of the Congo: South-Kivu...
AAGCCCAATACCAAAGGGGAGACCTTCCATCTGAACATGCTGTCGACCACCTGTCATATCTATTTTGGCAAGGTGCTGGGAGCCACTCCAAACGGCCGCTTCTCAGGGAAATCCATTTCCGACGGAACCTCACCGTCGCACGGATGTGATACCCACGGGCCTACGGCGGTTATCCGTTCATTGTCAAAACTCGATCAGACCAAATCAGGAGGAACACTGCTGAATCTGAGGTTCCTGCCGAGTTTGCTGAAGCGCGACCAGGATATCGCCAGGCTGGGCCAGCTGATCAGAAGCTATTTCACCCTGGGCGGACATCATGTTCAGTTCAATATTGTGGATACCGCAACGCTGCTGGCGGCGCAGAAAACACCCGAAGAATACAAGGATCTGTTGGTGAGGATGGCTGGTTACAGTGATTATTTCAACGACATGAACGACGATCTGCAGCAGGAGGTGATCGAAAGAACGCAGAATGAGGCGTTCTGAAAGGTACTATGGTAAACGCGCTTCTGTTCGACATCAAGCCCTACAGCATTAATGACGGTCCGGGTATCCGGATCACCGTTTTCCTTAAGGGTTGTCCGCTGAATTGCGCCTGGTGCCACAACCCGGAGAGCATCTCACCCCATGTGCAGAAGATGTACTCGAAGGCAAAGTGCATCGGATGCAGCACCTGCGTTGAATATTGTCCCCAAAAGGCACTGAAGCTTACCCCCGAAGGGATTGTCACGGATTTTAATCTGTGCGACATGTGCGGCATCTGTGCCGACGTGTGTCCTACCAAAGCCATGGAAATGTCGGGCCGTCCGGCCACGGTGGAGGAGGTAATGAAGGTGGTGAGACGTGAAACGGTAATGATGGATCATTCGCAGGGGGGGATAACGATTTCCGGAGGCGAGCCGCTGATGCAGCCGGAGTTTCTGATCCGACTGCTGGATGAGTGCGGCCGGGAGGGGATCCACCGTGCAGTGGATACCACCGGTTTGGCCAAAACCGAGACCCTTCTTGAGGTGGCAAAGCGTACCGACCTCTTTCTGTATGACCTGAAGACCATGGATCCTGAAAAGCATAAGAGGTACACGGGGGTCAGCAATGATAAGATTTTGTCAAATCTGAGGATCCTCGCTGAATCCGGGGCTGATATCAATATCAGGATACCTTTCATCAAAGGGGTGAACACGGATGAGCAAAACATCAGGGAAACCGCAGCCTTTGTGAGCTCTCTGGCTGGACCACCAAAAATGGTGAGCCTGCTCGCTTATCATAATATCGCCATTAACAAGTACAATAAGCTGGGGCAGATTTATGATCTGTCAGGAATGGAAGAGCCTGACAAAGAAGAAATTGCAAAGGCTGTGATGATTTTTGCGGAGTACGGTCTCATCGCAACCGTTGGTGGGTAAAAGATTACTTTTCCGGTACCAGTACCGCATCTTCGAGAATTACAGGGTAAAAATACCCGGCCCCGAAATCCTTGTTAATATTCAGTGTTCCTTTAAAGGTGACGATCTGTCCTATAGTGAAGAACTCCCTGGAGGTGATCGTCAGATCAAATGCTTCGCCGAATCGTGTGCCATCCTGAATATGGATCCAGTTGCGACCCATCACCTCATCGTTTACCTTGATCACCTGGCCTTTTACAAGAATTTCCTTACCGCCGAGGCGATCCTTGTTTTCCAGGATACCTGCAATGGATTCGACTCCTGACGGCCGGGAAATCTTTATGTCGGTCCTGAATTCATTCTGTTTGGGATCGGTTGCGGTTGCTGGCCTGATGACCTGCTGATTTTCATCGAGGTCCGACCGCAGTTCCTTGATCATGTAAAGGTTTGAAAAAACGGTATCCAGCTCACTGCTCCTGAAATCAGTCATTTGCAAAGCTTCATCGAAATAAAAAACATCCCCGGGCACAGCCTCGGTTTTGACAACCGCGATCCAATATTCCAGATGCCCTTCCGATACCTTCATGTAGGTATTGGAACTAGTGTGCCTGATTTCCAGTACTTTCACCTCATGCATTCTGGTCGTCTCAACTTCCGGTACGGCAGCAGGACTTTTATTTTCATCCCGCAGCATGAAATAGAGGGAAATTCCGATAACAAGCAGTGCTGCAATCCCTGGTATCAGTGCTTTTTTTAACATGATCAACTGGTTTAGAAACGGTAATTGAAATTAAGGTACACCCTGTGATACTGATATTTTTGATCCAGTGTCAGTTCATAGTTCACCGACAGGCTGGTCTTTTTACTGAACCGGTACGAGAGGCTAAGTTCATTGATGTGCTGAAGTGAGGAGGCCCCTGAAACTGGGTAGGTATAATCGACAAACCGGTAGTCAAAGGTGCCGTAGAGCTTTCCTGCAAGAAAATCACGGTACAGCTGGAGCCCGAAGATTTTTCCGTCGAGGTAGCTGGTTTGCAGAAGGTTCACCGACAGGGTGGCTGTGGCCTTAAGCCACGGTATATTGCTGAAAGTAATAAACCCGTTCATGTTGCTGGTGGGTCTCAGATCTCCGTCCCGGTAGCGAAAACTGCCCATGATGCCGGTGCTGACAGAGTTCCATGGGCGGTAGTTCACCCGGAGCTGCCACCCCTGTCTCATGGCATCCTCCAGCAGCTTGTCGATGAAGTTCTTATAAGTTTCGTAATAAATCACATTTCTCCTGGCATCATAAGACAGTGAGGTTGATAACCTGGGCCCGATCTTGTAGCGCATTGAGAAATAGATGCTGGTAAGGGAGGGTTTGTAGGAAGCCACCTCCTGGACCCTGCTGTACAAGTCGAGCTCACAGGAGGTAAAAAGGAAAAGGTTGCGCACCAGGGAATTATCATGCTGGAAATAGAGATATCGCCTGTCGGTCATCCCGCCGTTGGTCTGATTAAACACAGCGAAAGAGTTCTCCATGTTTCCATCTTTACCACTCACATGATGGGCCGCATAGGCGCCAAATTCGAACAGTCCGGGATTGAATCCGTAGGTAGCATCATCCGGTCGGGAACCCGCCAGGGCTCCCACCGAGAAACTCCTGAGGTTTATTTCTGTCTGAACTCCGTCGACGGCTCCGATATTGGCAACCCGGGTGTTGATCTTTCTTCCAAGCCATACCGATGAACGGTCGCCAATTCTGTATCCGGCTGCAAGGCTGTAGATTTTAAGAGCATAAAAGGGATTCTGCCGGATGGTATCCCATTCGGTCATCTTGTGAGTGAAGGACAGATACGTTTCTGCTGAAAATCTGGAATCTGCGATGTTATTGGCAACGAGTGAGAAATTGTACCGGAAACGCTGGGTATTACCGGATTCCGTATTGGAAAGGTTTGAAAATGAGGAGAGGGTGAGCCGGCCCTTGATGTCCTGTTTGATTTCAGGTACAACCGGAGATTTTTTTGTCTCCTCCGTAATCTGGTCATTGACAGGTTTTTCCTCTGGTTTCTCCGGCGTAGCGACAGGCAGGGGTTTAGCGGGTCTGGGAAAAGCCAGGAGGGGATCGGTGAGCTCGAGATCAATGGTGCCGACCGGCGTTCCTGCGCAGCTGATTGAGGAGACATTTGTGACCACCAGCGCAGGTTGCAGGGGCTTTAGCCCCGGTACGAACAGGGTGTCACCGGGAAGGATACCGCGGGTGGTGGGAAATTTGACATACACATGCTGGGTGGCAATGAAAGAGACCTTGCCGGTTATCTGATCAGGGCCTTTCTGCGCCCTGGCTGTTATCCCGGCAAAGATCAGTAAACCCGCCAGATATAGGCCAACCCGGGTCATAGGATTCCCTTTCCTTTGGGATGACAGTTGAAGCAGGCGGTGCTGGTATAGGAATAATTTGCTACACCCCGGTGCTTTGAATCCATGCTGGTCTTGTTGTGCTCATGACAATCGGTACAGGTGAAATTCCCGTAATTGGCAGGTACCTTGTGACAATCGGTGCAGAGATTCCATTCACCCCGGTGTTCTCCGCTGTATATCGGGAAATATTGTGTGTCATGATTGTAAGTTGTAGAATTCCAGCTGCTTGTGCTATGACAGAATTCACAGTCCGTCGGGAATATCAGAGTTTTGTGGTTAGGATCAGTGGTGCTGTTGTAATCCGACTGGTGGCAACTCAGGCAATCCTTTGGTGTTCCGGCATATCCATTGGTATGACAGCTTTTGCAGGTGGCTGTTTTATGCGCTCCGGTCAGCGGAAAATCAGTTTTGGAATGGTCAAAGGTTGCGTTTGCCCAGGTGTTGTTATTGTGGCACTGTTCGCATTCATGCGGGAAGCCTTGTGAAACATGACCGGGTGCATTATTGAATTGGGTCTGGTGACAGGAGTAGCAGTCGGTTTTGGCAGAAGTCAGGTTGCCAAGGTGACAGGCGGAACATTGTGCGATCGAGGTATGTGCTCCCACAAGAGTAAATCCTGTGCTGGTATGGTTGAAGCTTGACGGTTCCCAGGCCGTGGTCGTATGGCAGTTCTCGCAGGTGAGTGGGATCCCGGCATTCACATGGTTCGGAACCGTCACTCCCGTGTAATTGGTATGGTGGCAACTATTACAGTCGGTTGGTGTTCCTGAGAATCCGTTGGCATGGCATTTCGAACAATCGGTACCCACATGCGCACCGGTCAGGGGAAACGCTGTTTTGTTGTGATCGAATCTCGCATTAAGCCAATCATTATTGTTGTGGCAGATGGTACAGTCGTGCGGATATTTCTGTGACAGATGGCCAGGTGCGCTATTGTACTGCGCTTCATGGCACGAAAAGCAATCAGAAACTGCCGAAACCAGGTTGCCCTTATGGCAATCCGAACACTGAACAATGGAGGTGTGAGCGCCGGTCAGCTGAAATCCCGTGGTCGAGTGATTAAAGGTGGAAGGAATAAAAGCAGTGGTATTATGGCAGGTTTCGCATTGCACCGGCATTCCGGCATTTACGTGGTTTGGCGTTTTGGATTGCTGATAGGCTGCATTGTGGCAGCTGTTGCAATCAGAGGGTGTTCCGGCGTAGCCGTTGGTATGGCACTGGGTGCATTCGGTTCTGATATGTGCTCCGGTGAGCGGGAAACTGGTTTTGGAGTGGTCAAACAATGGATTCAGCCAATTCTGATTGTTGTGGCACATCAGGCAATCATGCGGAAAATTCTGGGCAACATGTCCGGGTGCACCATCAAACTGAGCCTTATGGCAGGAGTAGCAATCTCCCGGTGCTGACACCAGATTTCCCTTGTGGCAGGCTGAACATTGGGCAATGGTAGAATGGGCGCCCTGAAGCGGGAAAGTGGTGGTGGAGTGGTTGAAAGTGGATGGATGCCATCCTGCTGTATTATGGCAGGTTTCACACTGAACAGGCATGCCCGCCTCGGTATGTGATGGGTTCCTGGCCTCCTTGTAATTTTTGTCATGACAATCATTACACAAGGTTTTGGTCCCGATATATCCGTTGAAATGACACTCCACGCAATCGGTGGTTGCATGCACTCCGGTCAGCGGAAATTGTGTTTTATTGTGGTCAAACTTTGCATTGAGCCAATTGTCGTTGTTATGGCACATGTCACACAGGTGGGGATAACTTTTTGAAAGGTGATCCTTGGCCTGGTTGAATTGTTCCTCATGACAGGAAAAGCAGTCGGACGTTGCTGAGGTAATGGTGCCTTTGTGGCAATCCGCGCACTGTGCAATGCCTGTGTGGGCTCCTTTCAGCTCGAACCCGGTGCCGGTATGGTTGAACGTGGAGGGTTTCCATCCATCCGACGTATGGCAGCTTTCGCATTCCAGCGATATTCCGGCATTGGAATGGATCGGTTCTTTGGCTGTGGTATAATCCTCTTCATGACAATCTTTGCAAAGGAATGAGGTTCCGGCAAATCCCGCCGTATGGCAATCCTCACAAGTGGCTTCTTTGTGCTGTCCGGTCAGCGGGAAGCGGGTTTCAGCATGGTTGAAAGTGCCTTTATTGTTGCCTTTCGGATGGCAGCCGTAACAGGCTGTGCTGTTATATTCATAATCAGGTTCTTCCCGATGTTCACGGTCGGTTGCAGCTTTGTTGCTGTGCTGGTGGCAGTCAATGCAGCTGAACTGTGCGTAATTATCCTGATTCACATGGCATTCGTTGCACTTGTTCCAAACTCCGCCATGCGTACCTGAGTATATCGGGAAAAATCTCTGATCGTGATCATTCACCTTTGCATTTTCCCAATCCGACTGGGTAGAATGGCATTCGTCGCATTGATGGGAAAAATCGAGCTGTGTATGATTCGGATTTTTCGTTTTGTTGAAATCATTCTCATGGCAGGAAAAGCAATCCGTGGGCAGGTTCTGGAAGACTCCCCCGGAATGGCACTTGTCGCAGGAGATATCATGACTTCCGGTCAGCGGGAACCCCGTATGTTCAAAATCACCCGCTTTCCAACCGTAAGCACTGGCACGGTGGCATTCTGAACAGTTGGTCGAATATCCTGCGGCCTGATGATCTGGATTTTTGCTGGCCAGGAAGTCTTTCCGGTGACAGCTGACACAGTCTATTCCGAGAGCTTCAAATTTCAGGGTTGATATGGAAGGGTGACACGAAGCGCAATCGGCATTTGCATGAGCGCCGGATAGGGGGAAGCGGCTTTCCAGATGCATCTGTGTCACGTTCTCAATAATCCAGGTCTCCGGTGTGTGGCATTTGGCGCAATCCGGCCCGACCGTGTTGGAATGCATATCCTTATGGCAGCTGATGCACTCCTTTTTTGTCCCTGCGAAAGTAAGGGAGGTATGGCATGAACGGCAGTTGGTATAGGTATGCTGACCTATCAGTTTGAATGTAGTGCTGTCATGGCTGAATGCGAGTTGGGAAGGATTCACTTTCCAGCCCGAAGTGCTGTGGCACTCCTTGCAATCGAATCTCAGATCCTTCTCATGAGGCGACTGCCCGCATACCATGAGGGATCCCAGCATAAAGAGGATTAAGAATGGCAGTCTTTGCATAACAGCTTATTGGTCTTGTAAAGAGTGTAAGGTTTTTCTCCGGCGATCCTCGGATGGCATTTGCCGCATTCCACGTTTACATGTTTGCCATCCAGTTTATAGCGGGTATTGTCATGGTTGAAGCGGGAAATCTTCCAGTTGTCATACGTGTGACATTTGGCGCAGTAGGGACTCTGATCCTGAGGAAATTGGCCCTGGTGCTCGTCCTTGTGACAGGAAAGGCAATCCTGCTTCATCCCGGCAAATCTTTGCTTCGGAGCTTCTCCGGGAGCCTGTGGAAAATGGCAGTTCCTGCAGGACAGCGTGGCGTGCTTGCCGCTGAGTTCAAAGGAGGTTTTCTTATGGTCAAACCGGATGGCGGACCAGATCTGGGTGGAGTGGCAGGTTTTGCAATCATTCAGCGGCATGTATTTCTCACTGATCAGTTTGCCGTGAATATTCTCATGGCAGTCGATACACTTGTGTGAAGGAAGACGGAAATTCCACTCTCCCGTTTTTTTATGGCAGGAGATGCAGGGGGTGGCCAGATGGGCGCCGTCAAGAACAAAAACGCTTTGGTTGTGGCGCTCAATAGTAAATCCTGACGGGGTGAACCCCTTTAACGTATGGCATTCTGAGCATTCCGGTGAGGAACCTGTTTTTTTGAACTGATCCTTGTGATAATCCTTGTGGCAATCGGTGCATTTATCATGTTTTATCTTCACGGTATAGGCCTGTTTGTGACAGGTTTTACAGTCAAGATACACATGCTTCCCCTCCAGCGGGTAATTGGTTTTTGAATGGTCGAAGGTTTTGATGGCCGGAATTGAATGGAAGGATTCTTCCGAATGACATTTGCTGCAATCGGTTCCAAACCTTGATTCATGAGGATCACGATGGCAATCAGTGCAATTCTGGAACCTGACCCCGGCAAATTCCTGGAATTTCTCACCGTTTCTCTCCGTCAGCTTGTGGCATTTAATGCAATCCACATCGGCATGTTTACCCCTGAGCGGATATTTGGTGTTTGCATGACTGAACTTTTCGGCCGGCTTGAATGCATTGTTGTTGTGGCACTTGGCGCAGTTTGAAGGAAGGGTGCCCTGGTGATAGTCCTTATGGCATGAGAGGCAATCCTGCCTGAGGCCTAGATAACTTTTCCCTTTTTTTAGTTGGGAAATCTTGTCCTTTACCAGCGCCGGCTTGTGGCAGTCGGAGCAATTGATCTTCGAGTGCTTACCCACCAGTTCGTAACCGGCCAGCGAATGTTTGAAACCGATTGAATCAAAATGAATAATGGAAAAATTCCGTCCATTATGCTCGCTGTGGCACGAGAAGCATTCCTTTCCAACCACTTCAGGAGAATTATGGTACCCTTTTCGGGTGGTCTGGAGACGATTGATTTCGACATGGCACTCCAGACATTTGGCAGAGGAAACCTTTTTCCCGATATCGTGGCATTTCTTGCAATTCGAGATCCCTTCAAGATTTGAATGGGCCCGGGTGAGTTCACCGGGTGAGATCTGGCCAGGCACAGGTGAAAGGCTGGTGACGGCCAGCAGGAATCCGAGTATTGCAATTGCTTTTCTCATTGTCAATGTTTAAGCAGTGCCTCCCCGAATTTTCTGGTTATCTGTATGCCTGCCCTTTCAAGGAATTGGGTGGGCAGCTCTCCTCCTGCAAAAACATACACCAGATCATTCGGGATCTCTTCAATCTTACCTGTCGTATGGATCAGCTCAACTTTGTCTTCGCTGATGGAATTAACATTGGTATTGAATTTCACGTCGATCAGGCTTTTTGACATCGCCATTTTGATCAGGGTGTTGTTCTTTGGCTTGATCCGGCTGAAGGAGTCACCTCGGTATGAAAGGGTTACGGTATTGTCGCGCCCCAGCTGAATAGCGGATTCAACGGCTGAGTCACCGCCTCCCACCACCATAACGTTTTTGCCCTTGATCATTTCAGGCTCAAGGAGTCGGTAAGCAACTTTTTCCAGCTCTTCACCCTGAACATTCAGCTTTCTGGGGGATCCCCTCCTGCCGATCGCCAGCAGGACCTTCCTGGAATAAAATGTTTTGCCGTTGTCGAGCTTTACCAGGAATCTGCCTGATACGGTGGTAACTTCCTCAACTTTAGTGCGTTCCAGTATTTTGATATCGTTTTCAGTCAGGACCTTGTTCCACAGGTCAAGTAGTGCAGATTTCTTTGTTTCAGTCAGTTTAATTTTTCCGTAAAGCGGCAGGTCCATGGCGGATGTCATAACGACTTTCGACCTTGGAAAATGGAAAACAGCACCGCCCAGCGACTCCTGCTCCACTGTCAGGGCTTTAAGTCCATGTTTTTTTGCAGCCAGCGAAGCTGATATCCCGGCGGGACCAGCACCCACGATTACCAGATCATAATCCGCCGGTATTGATTTGTCGAAGGTCCGGACAAGGTTCTCAATCGCTTGTCTGCCTTGTTCCACTGCGTTTTTGATCAGTCCCATCCCACCCAGCTCACCGGCAATGTAGATGCCTCTGACATTGGTTTCAAACTGCGGATTGACATGGGGAAGATCGACGCCGCGCTTTTCAGTGCCGATGCAGAGGGTGATAGCCTCCATCGGACAGGCATGAAAGCAGGCGCCATGTCCGATGCAGCGGGAGGCATTGATCGTTGTTGCCTTGCCGTTCAGGATCCCAAGGATATCTTTTTCCGGGCAGGCGGCCACGCAGGCGCCTGTTTGAATACAGGTGTTCGGGTCAACCACGGGATGGAGGGAAACCGGCTCATATAATCCTTCCAGTTTGGAAAGCTCGATCTTCTTCTTCACGATCCTTGTCTGTTTTCGCATTTTGCCGATATAGATCAGCACGATGATCAGGATCAGAAGGGCTACTGAACCATAAATGATCAATTCTTCAAGCTGGACGTTCATGACTTTAAAAAATCCAATGGTAACCGAAAATCAGTGTAATGGTAACATGGATACTCATTATAATCAGCATAACCAATGCGAAGGGCATATGTGCCACATGCCAGTATTTTAGAAGGTTCTGCATCGTAACCAGAAGATCGATCCTGCGGTTCAGCCTGATTTCGCTTCTGATCAGTTTAATGGTTTTCCTGTACTGGCCACTTCCCAGCCGCTGGTTCTTCAGGCTGCTGCGGATAGACCGAATTAATCCGGCATCAGATCTGAAACGGTTGAGGATCTTTGAAATTGTGCTGTTTCCGCTTCCTTCATTATGGACATTCAGTGACGATTGGAGCATAGCCGTTATTTCAGCCGGCAGTTTTACAGAGGAAGACAGGGAATCGGCAAGCCTTTTTTTCATGGCCGTTGCCTCCTGGAGGCTCAGCTCACGTCCTTCGATGGTGCGGGGGATCTGCAAATAGATGAATCTTCCCAGTATACCGCTCAGTACGACCGCCACCATGCTCCAAAAGCTGACAGCCACAATTCCGCCGAATTTAAAGGCGGTATGGAACAGAACCATGACGGGTCCCAGGCTGCAGAGAAAGATATGGAATTCCAGCCAGTGCTTGAGCAAACCGACCCTTGCCAGCAATCTCCACCTCTTTCTGATCATATAGGTAGCAATGCCGATAATTATGAAGGCAGTTCCGGCAATCCCAAGTCCGTGCCCTAAAAGGCCGCTTGGTTTTAGTGATTCATGATGGTCAAGGAAAACCCTCTCCTCGAGGTTTGTCCGGTAATAATCGATCCCATTCAGCAGGAGAAGGGTCAGGGTTCCTGCAACTATCAGGACAAATGTTGAAATATAGACCCTGTGAACAACCTTTTTCATTTCAGGGTCCGCCCAAGAGGCGGAGAATATTGGCTAATAAAGTTTTCTGTGACACTCAGTGCAGGCCATTTCTTTCCATGCATCCGAAATATCCACGGGATGTTTGAATTCCAGCTGGCTGTTGAACGGTGCTACCTCTGGATTGCCGGGCGCCCCCTGGGTAAGGATATTGTGGCAGAGGTTGCAGTCGCGGGAGATGACTTTTCCTGAGGCACTCTGGTGCTTATCGTTATGGCAGCGGAAACATCCGCCATATTCAATGTGACCGATATGATCCGGGTATGCATCCCAACTTGCCTTCATTTCCGGGAAAATATTTTTAGCGTAGCCGGCAAGGATACCGTTAACGGCCTTGTCAACATCGGCTTTTCGCGAACTCATGATATCAGGGTAATTCTCCTGGTAAAATGATTCGATGGATTGGCGGATCGTATCGTGGGCACCCTGACGGTTTGCGTATTCCTTCATCAGGACCTCCATGGAGATCTTTTTAATCTCGGGAAGGGTAACCGGTATTTCACCTGCAGCGATTCCTTCATCCACAAAGGTTTGCGGGGTGCGGTACTTATGGGATGGGCGGGTATGGCAGTCCATGCAGTCCATGGTCCTTGGGTTGGTTGCCTTAAGGACGGAATCGGTAACCGGGTTTTCTGAATCAATGTAAATGGTGGTATCACCGGTGGCCAGATTGATGCTGCGGACCCAGGGAAGGTTTTCGCGTTCATTTTCCGGATCCAGGTACTCAATTTTTACATTGGGATTAATGTGCCAGTGAATTCCTTCGGTATTGCCGAGCGCACTGTGGGATGCGGCGATTTTCATCCGGAGGTCGATATTCCATTCGGTATTGGCTGAATCAGCCAGATAATGCTTTTCGCTGATAAGTTTATTGCTGTAGAATTTTGCCGGCCAGTGGCATTTTTCGCAGGTTTCCCTGGCAGGACGCAGATCCGTGATTGGTGTCTCAATCGGGGTGGGCCAGCTTTTCGTCAGGGCAACATATACCTGGCGCAATCCTGACAGTTTCGATTTTACATACCAGTTTGCCCCGGAACCGACGTGGCATTCGACGCAGGCCACATTTGCATGTTCCGATCCCTGGTAGGCCGTGTATTCAGGTTCCATCACCTTGTGGCAGGTGGTGCCGCAGAACTGGACCGACTCGCTGTAATGGAAGGCCTCGTAACTTCCAATCCCGCTGAGAAAAACAAGGAGAATGGTTCCAAAGGCAAAAATAAAGGTGGCATTCCGGTGCCTTTTGTCAGTAAAATCAATGATCCACGGTTTACCCTTTACTGGCTCGATACCTTTCTTCATTCGTTTCATTTTTCCGATCATGCCGATGGGGATCAGAATAAGCCCCAGGATGAGGAAAACAGGCAGGATTATATAGGTGAACAAGCCGAGATAGTTGCCTCCTTCGGTATAGAAAAGGCTGATAATAAAGAAGAAAACAATAAACATCAGGCTTATAAAAGCCACAATGGCTCCAGTAATGGAGAGACGGTTGTTTACTGAATTCGGTAGTTTCATGGCTGATAGTTTAACGTAAAAGTAAAACATATCTACATATCTCCAAAAGAAAGGACTAAGGAGAAAGGAGGAAGGAGAAAGGGTTACAGGGAGCGGGCGAGGCGGATCATTGTCCTATAATTCTCAATGACATGGGGTTGCAGGATTCTTCCGTACGGTGAGGCGGAGGGCATAAGGACGAAACCTCTGCCGGTTCCGGAGGTTCCTTCAGTGAGAGCGGCAGCAACCTTACATTCGAAATCCCGGGGACGCAGGTTTTCAATATCAGCACATTCAATATTTCCAAATAACACAAGCTGATGACCGAATCTTTCACGTACGAATTTGAGGGTTACATCTCCCTGTGGCGGGGGCTCAATGGGATCAATCGCATCGGCTCCCATGCCGGCGATATCCCCCAGGATATCCCTGATATTACCATGGCAATGAATTCTTGCATAGCCGCCCGATTGGTGGATGATTCTGATCATCGGTTCCACATATCTGCAAACATACTCTCTGAAAAGGGCAGGGGGGAGATAAGGCGGCGAGGCGAATTCGGGGCCATAGATCCGCCAGAGGCGGCCGGGCAGTGCTGCGGCCACCTCACTGGTTTTGGGCAAAAGTACACCGGCAAATTTTTCAAGGAGCTGGTGAAATTTCTGTTGTTCGGTGAGTGCCACCGTGGTATAGGTTCCCATGTCGAAAAGCAGTGCTGCCAGGCAGAGCGGGTCGGGGGTGTCGATCATGGCCAGGCCCGTTTCACCGAGATCCTGTTCCACCTTCATAAAGGGCAAAGGATCGATTGTTGAATCGTGATCAGAAATATCGGTTTCAAGAAATGAATCCAGATCCTCCGGGACTTTCAGAAGCGGCTCAACCGTCCAGATGGTATTGATATCGGGGTCTTGCCTTGACACGGTTTGCAAGGTTCTGCCGCCGGGAGTTTGGAGAACTTTTTTGGTGAAGAGGTTTCCGTTTCGGATTTCTCTGGTTTCAATGGCAAGCCGCGCTATAGGATCCGGGGCTATCTCCCTGAAGGCCACTCCGCGCATCACAATCCTGTCTGATTCTTCCCTTGCCAGATCGATCAGCGGTTTCCAGGAGGGGTGTGTGTATATGTTAAAAGCATCGGGATTGCCAGGATCCTCATCATAACCGTTTAGTTCATAGAAACATACAGGTGGCCGGTCCACCGGCTTGCCCTGAAGTGTTGCGAGCAGCCGCTCCTTACGGGTCATATTGTAACAAATGTTATCTTTCTAATTCTAAAGGTTTGAAAAGGTACCCATCATGACCAATATAATCGAAATCAGCGGAGTGACCAAAACCTTCGGGACACACACGGCTGTGGACAATCTCAGTTTGGCCGTCCCCGGAGGAAGCATTTATGGCTTTATCGGGCCAAACGGCTCAGGGAAAACCACGACGATTCGGATGATCATGAACATTTTATATCCCGACAAGGGAACCATCCGGGTTTTCGGTGATGAGCAGCGGGGCGGGAATATCAAGAATATCGGATATCTGCCGGAGGAGCGGGGATTGTACAGAAAGATGAAACTCAGGGAACTCATCCAGTTCCATGGTGAACTTAAGGGAGTTGTCAATCCCGGCCGTGAGGCCGATATTTGGCTGGACCGGTTTGATCTTTCGGCCTGGTCGAAGAAAAAGGTGGAGACCCTGAGCAAGGGGATGAGCCAGAAAGTGCAGTTCATCATCACCATCATTGATAAGCCCGGTATCGTCATTCTGGATGAGCCTTTCAGCGGACTTGATCCGGTTAATGCGGAGATTATCCGGGAGGTGATACTGGATTTAAGGAAGAGTGGTTCCACGATAATTTTCAGCACGCACGACATGAGTGTAGCCGAGAGGATGTGTGATTTCATTTTCATGATCTATCAGGGAGGCAAGGTGCTGGATGGGACACTAGCCTCCATTCAGCAGCTGTACGGTCAGGATACGATCCGGATCCAGACCAGCGAAGGACTCAGTGCCCTTGAGAGTTTGGCAGGAGCCGAGAAAGTCACCGATTTCGGCCAGGTGCAGGAGGTCAGGCTGTTACAGGGAGCTGATCCTCAGGCAATTTTGAAGCAAATTGTCGGAAGGACCCAGATCCTCCGGTTTGAGATGACCACTCCCTCGCTGGAGGATATTTTTATTCGCATTGCCCGACCTGAAAAAAACAACCATCATGAATAAGACCTTGATCATTGCCAAGCGCGAATACCGGGCCGCGGTCCGGACCAAGGGATTTCTCATCACACTGCTGCTCCTCCCGGTATTTATGGGTGGGAGCCTCATTGTTTTCGCCATTACCAAGGACAAGGTGGATCTGTCCGCCAAGCATATCGCCGTAATTGACCATACAGGCTTTCTGGGGCAGCATTTATCTGAGAAGGCAGAAATTCGGAACCAGGTGGAGTTGATGGACACTGCAACTGGGGAGCAGAAGAGTCCCGCCTATCATATTCAGCTGGTCCGGTTTGACACACTGGATCCATCGGGGCAGAAACTTCGCCTGTCGGAACGCATTCGTAAAAAAGAAATTGAGGCTTTTGTAGAGATTGGGGCGGATGTGGTTCATCCCATGCCCGGAGCCGAAGGGTCCAGGATTCTGTATTTTTCTGAGAATACTCTGGCCAATGAACCGCGCAACTGGATCGGGTATATTCTGAATGAAAAAATCCGGGAGATCAGGGTGCGAGACCTGGGAATTCAGCCCGAACAGGTTCGGGATCTTTTTTATTGGGTAAACCTGGAGGGGATGGGGCTGGCGAAAGTGGATACAAAGACCGGGGAGATCCTGGAAGCCAGGCGGTCGAATGAATTTGAGACGATATTTGTACCGTACATTCTGATGTTTCTGATGTTCATGTCGCTGATGATGTCGGCGGTGCCCCTGCTGAACGCGGTGATGGAAGAAAAAAGTGAACGGATTGCCGAGGTCCTGATGGGTTCCCTTTCCCCGACACAGTTTATGATGGGCAAGGTGATCGGTGGTCTTGCCGTATCTCTCACAACCACAGGGATTTATATTATCGGAGCTGTGTTAACCCTGAGATATCTTGATCTTGGGCAGATTATACCCTATGATGTTTTGCCTTGGTTTTTTGTTTATCTGTTGCTAAATATCATCATGGTCGGTTGTGTGATGGCGGCGTTAGGATCCACATGCAACGACAGCAAGGATGCGCAGGCCATTCAGTTTCCGGCCATGCTGCCGCTGATCATCCCTATGTTTGTCATGATGCCGGTTATTCAGAATCCGATGGGGAATTTCGCAACTGTTATGTCGCTCATTCCGCCTTTTACCCCGATGCTCATGCTCGTACGCCAGGCAACCCAGGTCACCATTCCAATATGGCAGCCTGTTTTGGGTCTTGTGGGGGTATTTCTCTTTACGCTGTTGTCTGTTTGGGCAGGTGGCCGGATATTCCGGTCGTTCATCATATTGCATGGTAAGAGACCCAGGTTTGGGGTGCTGGTCAAACAGCTCTTCAAAGGATAACCCTAGCCTTAGACCATAGCCTTAGACCTGTCAGCTTTATAAACCTGTCAGTTTTTTAAGCATTATCTAAGGCCTTTACTTTCAAAACAATACAAATTGGCAATTTTAAGACCGCCAATTTAAGTATCTCGTAAACAGAGAATTAAATAGCTTACCTGTCAGGTTTATAGAGAGCTGACAGGTATTTGTTTATTTATCATATAGTCAGCAAGTTAATTATTAAATGTGTTTTGGATGATTTGTAAGTCGCTGATATTCGCTGTCTTATAAAATATAAAAAAGGGTGACAGGTTTATAAAGCTGACAGGTGTATTCAATGGTCTTTTCAATTAGAAGCGCTTTGCCTTCAATTCTGTAAATTCACCGATTGATTCAATTGATCATGAAAAGAAAAACTCCGTTA
>Ga0172368_10004489_pt1 | contig 16139 bp, 10 predicted proteins | sample Lak11m_FD_114540 | JGI IMG/M metagenome (GOLD analysis project Ga0172368, IMG submission 114540) | Freshwater microbial communities from Kabuno Bay, South-Kivu, Congo - kab_022012_11m | ecosystem: Environmental > Aquatic > Freshwater > Lake | place: Democratic Republic of the Congo: South-Kivu...
ATATTCCCGTTCGCATGCCGTGCGGTCCCACCTCGGGCGCACGATTCGAGGCGCTCTTCTCCCCCTCTCCACCGGGCCGCAACCACGCACGATCGAGCGTTGCGCATCGCGGCCCGTGTGGAGAGGGGGTCGGGGGGTGAGGGCCGCGGGCGCCCTCGCGCAGTCGGATCTGGCTGGAGTTGCACCCAAATCAGTCGCGCCCGAGCAGCCGGCGGATGGCGCGATGGAACATGCTGGTCCAGTCGTCCGCCGCGGCCGGGGGCGGCTCCTGCGGCGTTGTGACGTCCGCCGGAGCCGGTGTGGGTTCGCCCGTCGGCGCGATCCAGGGGTGCGAGGCCGACTGCAGGACCTGCCGCAGGAACCGCAGCGCGTCGTCGTCGAGATCCTGGAGCAGAAGGCCGGCCCCCGACGGGGTGACGCGGACCACTTTCGCAGGCAGAGTCACGCAGGCTCCTTCGCGCCGGTTGCCGACGAGCACGCGCACCGACGCTCCGCAGTCCGGCGGCGTCTCCATCTCGACGTACGCGCCGGTGGCCGACAGGTTCTTCAGTACCGCCCGATCGCCCTCGACGCAGCCGGTCTCCACGACCAGGACTTCGGCGGCGGTCGGAACACGGGCGGCAATGCGATTGTCCCGGGGAGTCATGGGCGGCCCTCCTCTGTGCGGGGCGCACGGTGCGGTGCGCACGCGCGGACGTTGCGGCACGGCGCCCGCGAACGGGCGCGGCCGCTGCGGAGGTCGGCGGGCGAGCGGTGCGACTGCTGGCGACATCGTCCGACCCTCTCCCACCCGCCGCCTTCGTGCGGTCCCGACGGAACACGTCGCACAGCAAACGTCGGACCAGACCCGCACGCGGCGCGGAACCCCCCCGGGCAGCTTTCCAGAGTTCCGAAGTCGGGACATGCGTCATGCAGATGACGGCGTTCCCCGCCGACGCGACGTTCGGACGCAGGAACGGCGGCGAACGGCCGCACTGCGGCCGGGAACGCAGGTGTCAAGCGTTTGACTCCCGCAGGCGCTTCCCGTCGGAGCCTCTGACGCCTGCGGACACAAGGACCGGCGATCACCCGGCCCGGATCGGATGGCACTCGGGCGCCGCGCAAGGAAGCGGGCGGCAGCCCGGGAGGCGGGTCGGCGCGAAAAACCGGCGGCGTCGGCTGTGGTAGGAATGCCTACATGGCGGAGCGACGGCAGCCCCTGGCTCTCGTGGTCGACGACGAGCCGGTCATCCGGCTGTTCGTGCGCCAGGTGCTCGAATCGGACGGCATCGCGGCGCTGGAGGCCGAAGGCGGCCGGCAGGCGATGGAAATGCTCGGGTCGCAGCCGGCGACCCGCGACGAGGGCGAGGCGGGCGAGGGCCGCGACGAGTCGGCGTCCCGCGGGCCGACGCCGGACCTTCTCGTCACCGACCTGATGATGCCGGGCGGGCACGGCATGGAGCTGCTCCGATTCGCGCGGCGGCAGCAACCGGACATGCCCGCCATCGTGATGACGGCGCACGGTCGCGTCTCGGATGCCGTCCAGGCTTTCCAGCTCGGCGTTTCCGGGTTTCTGGAGAAACCGTTCGAGCCGGACCAGCTTCGCGTGGAAGTCCGCCGGGCGCTCGTCGCGTCGCTGCGGAGGCACGAGCCCGCGCCGCCGGTGATCGCCGGGGAAGACTCGGCGCTGCTGGGCGGCTCCGAGCCCATGGGGGCGCTGCGGGCGCTCGTGGCGCGCGTGGCCCCGTCCGACGCCACGGTCCTGCTCCTGGGCGAGAGCGGCACGGGCAAGGACCTCGTCGCGCGCGAGTTGCACCGCAAGGGCGCGCACCCCGACGGTCCGTTCGTCGCCGTGAACTGCGGGGCCATTCCCGAGTCGCTCGTGGAGAGCGAGCTGTTCGGCCATGTGCGGGGAGCTTTCACAGGCGCCGTGTCGCCGCGCCAGGGACGCTTCGACGCCGCGGTGGGCGGCACGCTCTTCCTGGACGAGATCGGCGAGATGCCGGCGGCGGCGCAGGTGCGGCTGCTGCGCACGCTCGAAACGCGCACGTGGGAGCCGCTGGGCGGCACGCAGACGCGTTCGGGCAGCTTCCGGGTCGTCGCCGCCACCAACCGGGATCTCGAAAAGGCGGTCGAAGAGGGGCGTTTCCGGCGCGACCTCTTCTACCGCCTGAACGTCGTGACCATCCGGGTACCTGCGCTGCGCGAGCATCGGGGCGACATCGCGCGGCTCGTCGAGGTGTTCGTCGACGAACAGAACCGCCGGCGAGGCGGACGGATCCTGCCTCCGGACCGGGCCTGTCTGGAGTTGCTCGAGCGCCATCCGTGGCCCGGCAACGTGCGGGAGCTGCGCCATCTCGTCGAGCGGATCGCGGTGCTCAAGGACGAAGGGCCGATCGCCGCCGGAGATCTGCCCGACTTCATGAGGGGCTCGCCGGACGGCGGCGCCCCGCCCGCCCCGCAGAGCCTCACCGAGGAACTGGCACGCTACGAGCGCGAGCTCATCACGGTCGCGCTGGCGCAGGCCGGCGGAAATCGGCAGAAGGCGTCGCAGCTTCTGGGCATCAACCGCACGACCCTCGTCGAGAAGATCAAGCGGCTCGGACTGCGCGACGAGACGACGCCCGGCCCGAGGCGCTGACCGCCGACGTTCAGCGCAGGGTCGGCGCGGTCACGGCGTCGACGGGCCGCTTCGGCATCTGGGGCGCGGGCGGCGCGACGGTGGGCAGCGGCGCTGCCGGAGAGCCTGCGATCGCGGGACGCGGCGCGGGATTCGCCGCCGCAGGCGCGGAAGCGGGCACGGGTGCCTCCGCGCCGACCAGTGCCGCGGGCGCAGCCTCAGAGGACGCCGGGGCGGCGGGAGCGGCGGCATCGGACGCAGCGGGGAGCGGGGCGGCCTTCGCGGGTTCCGCGTCGGGTGCAGGCTGCGGGGCGGCGGCGACGGGCGCCGGCGGCGGTGCATCCTTCTTCACCAGCATCGCGGGCGGCGTCGACGGCGGCAGGCGTCGCGGCGGGACCACGACCTCGGGCGCCTGCGGACACGACTGGCAGGGACCCTGCAGAGGCATGAGAAGCGTCTGCCCCGCGCGCAGGAAGCTGCCGCGCATGCGGTTCACTTTGCGGATGAACGCGACCGACGTGCCGTAGCGCATCGCCAGTGCGCCCAGCGTGTCGCCGCGGCGCACGCGGTGGACGGCCACGTTGTACTCGGGGCGCCCCTTGGGCATGAGCGGCTGCACGCGCCGGCCCAGTTCCTGCGCCCGCGGATTGAAGAAGCGCGCGTGGAAGTGGTCGCGGTGCCGGCGGGCGTGCATGACGAGGCGGTGCTCGCCCAGGAAGAGCGAGTCCACCCACGCCCGATCCTCGCCGACGGACAGCGCGTGGTCGCGCAGCACCTTCTGGATGCGCCGGTCCACGAGCACGAACTGCAGATCCGTTTCGGTGACGAGCGCGCGCAGAAGTGCCCAGTTCCGGGGCAGATCCATGCAGCGCTCGGCAGGGCGGCAGCGGTCCCGTCCTGCGGGGTAGTGGAACGGCAGATCGGCGTCGCGCCCGGACTGGTGGCTGTGGTGCGGGCGCATCCAGCCGCCGTCGCGCCGGCTCAGGTGGCTCAGGCGAAGCGGCGGCGTGCCGGGAAACGTCTCGGCGGCCCGAGTCACTGCGGCCGCGACGTAGTCGATTGTCTCCTGCGTCGCCCAGGCGGCCGCCCGGTCGTAGACGGTCCAGTGCGGTCCGTCGGGGAAAGGCACCGCGTTGACGATGCGCCCGGCGTCGGCGAAGCCGATGGAAAGCGATCCCAGCGCCGCGGGATTCTCCTTCCAGAGCTTTTCGAGCGTCGCGTCGTCGACGTCGGCCGTGTAGCGGGGACCGGACGGCCCCTCGGATGCGACCGCCGTGCGCGACTCGTCCTCGGGATCGTCCCCGGAATCGGCCGATTCCGGGCCGTCGTCCGTGTCTCCGTCCTCGACGTCCGCGGCATCGACCGGAGCGTCGACGGCCGGCGCGGGCGCCTCCGCGTCCGCGGGTCGCACGACGGCGGGAACCTCTCCGACCGCGTCGGCGCCGGCTCCGCGCGGAACCGACGCGCAGCCCAGGAACAGCAAGGAGGCGAGGAGTCTCTCGGGCGCGGGCAGGGGCGGCTCCGACACAGGCCGGCTCGACGCCGGCGCTCGGGGACACGCCCGCAGAGTAGGCAAGGGTCGAACTCTTGTCCAGAATGCGGCCGGCCGGCGGGCGGCTCGGCGGACCCTCGCGCACGCGTCCTTCCGCGGCGCCGCGTTGCCTCAGTCGCGGACGTAGTGGCAGGTGTACCCGCCGGGGTGTTTCTGCAGGTACTTCTGGTGGTGCTCCTCCGCGGGCCAGAGCACGCCTGCGGGAACGATCTGCGTGACGATCGGCCGCTTCCACCGGCCTGATCGCTCGACTCTCCCGCGCACCTCCTCCGCCTTGCGCCGCTGCTTCTCGCCGTGGAAGAAGATGGCGGAGCGGTACTGAGACCCGCGGTCGTTCCCCTGCCGATCGCGCGTCGTCGGGTCGTGCATCCGGAAGTACCATTTCTCCAGCAGTTCCTCGAACGAGAGCTTCGACGGGTCGAACCTCACCTCGACGGCCTCGGCGTGCCCGCTGCCGCCGTCGTGCGTGTCCTCGTAGCGCGGGTTCTCCACGTGCCCTCCCGTATAGCCGACCCGCGTCGAGAGGACGCCGGGTATTCCGCGCAGGATCTCCTCCATGCCCCAGAAGCAGCCTCCCGCGAGCGTCGCGACCTCCGCGGCAGGCTTTGCAGCAGCGCTGTTGTCATCCGTGGCACGGGCCGGCTTCTCCGCGAAGAGCGGGACGTAGCGCCCGTACCCCTCCTGCTCAAGGCGCTCGACCGGTATGAAGCGAAGGGACGCCGAATTGACACAGTAGCGCAGCCCCGCAGGCCCCGGTCCGTCCGGGAACACGTGCCCCAGGTGCGCGTCGCCGTGCGCCGAGCGGATTTCCGTGCGACTCGTCCCCAGCCGGTCGTCCGGCCGCTCGACGACGCGCCCGCTCTCGACGGGCCGCGTGAAGCTGGGCCAGCCGGTGCCCGAGTCGTATTTATCCTCCGACGAGAATAGAGGTTCGCCCGAAACCACGTCCACGTACAGGCCGCGCGCGTGGTTGTCCCATAAGGCGTTGCGGAACGGAGGTTCCGTGTCCTCGTTGCACGCGACGGCGTACTGCCGCGGGCTGAGACGGCGTCTCAGCTCGGCGTCGTCGGGCCTCTGGAACTCCCGGTGCTCGTCCATCGACGTGCTCCCTCGATCCGATGCGCCCGCGCGCATGCACGCCGCGAGGGCGAGCAGCATCGCGGCGAGCGCACGCGTCCGGCTCATCGCCCGCTCCCGGCGCCCTGCCGGCCCCGCACGGCCGCACGCGGATGCGCCGATGGATACGATGCACTCCGGGCACCCGCGTTTCCGCGCGCCAGCGCGGGCGACGCCGGCCCGCCCGGTTCCGATCCGCGGAAATCCAGACTAGGCTTCCGCCCGCCATGACCGCCGACCCGATTGTCCGATTCCGCCTCCGCCTCCGCCTCGGCCGCCTGCACGCCGGGCCGCTGCGCGCGCCGAGACGCGACTTCCACGTCCTGGGCCGCGCGCGCGACGCCTACGGCCTCGACGACGCCTGGTTCTCGCTGCGCGGCGACGTCGTCTTCGCCGACCTGTACCGGAGCCACGAGTTCGCCGCGGCCGTGAACCGCGTCAAGTCGCCGCCCGAACACGAGCGGCTGCGCGCCAGCCAGGCGAACGCCATGGGCCTCGTGCACGAGGTCTACCACGCGGTGCTGGACGCCTACCGGCGCACCGTGCGACCGCAGGCGTTCTCGGCCCTTCTCGCGCGGCTGCAGGCCTCGATGGGCGACGGCGCAGACGAGGCCCTGCTGCGCTTCATCGGCGCCTACCCGCCTCCCGCCGTCCACGGGGGCGGGCTGACGTCGCGCCAGTACCTGGAGGCGTCGACCGGCGGCACGCCCAACCGCGCCTGGGTGCTGGAGGAGCTGCTTCTGGTGTGGCTCACGAACCACAACCCGGCCTACGAGCCCATCCGCGAGCTGGTCACCGACGAGCCGCTGCGGGCGGACGAAGGCTATCGGCGCATCGTGGAGTCGGCGCGCTCGCACTTCGCCGAGGAGCCCGGCTTCGGTCCGGGAGAGCCGGATCTGCTGGAAATGCTGCTGGAACCCTCGCGCCGCCATCCGGATTCCCTGCAGGCGCAGATCGACTACATGCGGGCGCGCTGGGGGCTTGCGCTGCAGATACCCGAGGAACAGCTCCGGCTGCTGCTGGGGCTGGACTTCATCCGCGAGGAAGGAAAGTGGTTCCTGCGTCGCGGACACGCGGGCCCGCCGGCCGCGGAGCTCGCCCCGCGCACGTTCCGGGGCGAGCTGTACGAGAGCGAACCCGAGAAGTTCAGCCCCGACCTCGACTGGATGCCCAAGGTCGTGATGATCGCGAAAAGCACGTTCGTCTGGCTGGACCAGCTCTCGAAGACGCACGGTCGCCCCGTGCGCCTGCTCTCGGACATCCCGGACGAGGAGCTGGACGAGCTGGCGCGGCGCGGCTTCACCGCGCTGTGGCTCATCGGCCTGTGGCGCAGATCCGAGGCGAGCCGGCGCGTCAAGCAGCTCTGCGGCAATCCGGAGGCCGCGGCGAGCGCGTACTCGCTGCGCAGCTACGACGTCGCCCCCGAGCTGGGCGGCTGGGACGCGTACCGCGATCTGCGCGACCGCTGCTGGAAACGCGGCATCCGCCTCGCCAGCGACATGGTCCCCAACCACACCGGCATCGACGGCGACTGGATGATCGAGCACCCGGAGTGGTTCATCCAGGCCGGCCGCCCGCCGTTTCCCAACTACACGTTCACAGGGCCGGATCTGAGCACCGACCCGCGCGTCGGGCTCTTCATCGAGGACGGATACTGGAAGCGCACCGACGCCGCGGTGGTGTTCAAGCGCGTCGACCGCGCCACGGGGCAGGAGCGCTTCGTCTACCACGGCAACGACGGGACGAGCATGCCGTGGAACGACACCGCGCAGCTCGACTACCTGCGCGCCGACGTGCGCGAGGCCGTCGTGCGCACGATTCTGCACGTGGCGAAGCTGTTTCCGATCATCCGCTTCGACGCGGCGATGACGCTGGCCAAGCGCCACTACGAGCGGCTGTGGTTCCCGCAGCCCGGCCAGGGCGGCGACATCCCGTCGCGCGCCGCGTTCGCCATGGAGCGGGAGCGCTTCGAGGAGCTGTTCCCGGTGGAGTTCTGGCGCGAGGTCGTGGACCGCGTGCAGGCCGAGGCGCCCGAGACGCTGCTGCTCGCGGAGGCCTTCTGGCTCATGGAAGGGTATTTCGTGCGCACGCTGGGCATGCACCGCGTCTACAACTCGGCGTTCATGAACATGCTCAAACGCGAGGAGAACGCGGGCTTCCGGACTTCGATGCGCAACGTGCTGGAGTTCAACCCGCAGATCCTCAAGCGCCACGTCAACTTCATGAACAACCCGGACGAGGAGACCGCCGTCGCGCAGTTCGGGCGCGACGACAGGTATTTCGGCGTCTGCCTCATGATGTGCACCATGCCCGGGCTACCCATGTTCGGTCACGGACAGGTGGATGGCTTCACCGAGAAATACGGCATGGAGTACGTGAAAGCCTACCGCGACGAGCAGCCCGACGCCGCGCTCGTGGACCGCCACCGGCGCGAGATCTTCCCGCTGCTCAAGCGCCGCAGGCTCTTCGCCGAGGTCGACCACTTCCGCCTGTACGACTTCGAGACGCCGGACGGGAAGGTGGACGAGGACGTGTTCGCCTGGTCGAATCGCTCCGGCGAGGACAGGGCGCTGCTGCTGTTCCACAACAGGTACAAGCAGACGCACGGCCGCGTGCGAACCTCGGTGCCCTTTCTCGGCGCTTCGGGAGCAATGGAGCATTCAAGCCTTGCGGAAGGGCTCGGACTGAGCACAGACGAGGGCATTTGCAGCCTGTTCCGCGACCACCCGACCGGGCTGGAGTACGTGCGCGTGAACCGCGACCTGGCGCGCGACGGCTTCGACGCCGAGCTGGGAGCTTTCCGCCACCACGCCTTCGTCGACTGGCGCGAAGTGCGTGCGAGCGCCGAGGCGCCCTACGACGAGCTGGCCAGGCATCTGGCCGGCGCGGGCGTGCCCTCCGTCGCCGACGCGCTGATCGAACTGAAATACAAGGCGATCCACGTTCCCTTCCTGGAGGCGGTGAACGTGGGCAGCGCCGAGTGGCTGCTCGACGGACCGCACACGGTGAAGGCGGCGGCCGCTGCAACTGCCGATTCCGCCGCGGAGGAGGAGGCTGCGCTCGCGCCGATCGTCGCGCAGTCGCGCCGCCTGCCGCCTCCCGAGGTGGAGGAGGCCTTCCTGCGCAAGGCGCGCGACCTCGCGGACGGGATCGCGTCGCTGCACAAAGGGTTCGAGCCGGACGCCGCGACGGAAGATGCACTGCTGCAGCGCTTCCGGACAGCATGGGAGCACGCCGACGCCGCGCCCTCCGGCCCCGTTGCGCCCTGGCACTTCGCGACCGCCCTTCTCTTCTGCGACGTCCTGCGCACGCTGCGGGCCGGGGCTGCCCCGGAGTCGGCACCCGAGGCAGCGGTCCGCGAATGGCATGCCGATCGGGTCCTCGCGCGCGCGTTCCGCGAAGCGGGCGCGTCGACCGACGATGCGGCGGAAACCGCCGAGCTGCTGGCGATTCTGGCGGCCCGCTCGCCGGTGGAAGGCGTCAGCACGGCGCTGCCCGCCCTGCTGCTCGAGCCGCACGTTCGCGCCTTTCTCAAGGTCAACGTGTACGAGGCGGTCGTCTGGTTCGACAAGGAACGCCTCGATCGGCTCGCAGGAGGGCTGCTGCTCGCGGCCGCTTTCGACGCGACGCGATTCGACGCGGCGCGGGCGACGCTCGAGGCCCGCAGCCTGTCGGACCTCGCCGAAAAGGCCGGTTTCCGGCTGGAGCCGTTCATCGCGTTGCTCGCCTCGGCGGCGCCCGCCGCAGGCGGAGAGAAGCCGCACACGCGGCCCGAAGCATAGGGGCGGCCCGCGACAGGCCGCGGCCGGAACCGCGCACCGAAGTCGCGCTTGCCCGCGGCGCCGCGACCGTGCAGACTCGGCGCTTTCGCGGCCGGACCGCGAACGAAGGGAGCGCATGACCAGGCCCACGCTCGGAATCATCGGCGGCACGGGGCTGTACCAGATGGACGGGCTGCGCGGCGCGCGTTGGCGTCGCGTCGAGTCGCCGTTCGGAGAGGCGTCGGACGAGCTGCTTTTCGGGGACATTGAAGGCGTTCCCGTCGTCTTCCTGCCCCGCCACGGACGCGGCCACCGCGTGCCGCCCACGGACGTGAACTTCCGCGCGAACGTCGACGCGCTCAAGCGCTCGGGGGTGACGGACATCGTGTCGGTGAGCGCCGTCGGTTCCCTGCGCGAGAACCTCCCTCCGGGCACGTTCGTCGTCGCGGACCAGTTCATTGATCGCACGTTCGCGCGCGAAAAGAGCTTCTTCGGCCCCGGACTCGTGGCACACGTCTCCATGGCGCACCCCGTGTGCGCGCGCCTGGGCGATGTGCTCGAAGCGGCCGCCCGCGAGTGCGCCATCCCCGTCCAGCGCCGCGGAACCTATGTCGTCATGGAGGGTCCGCAGTTCTCCACGCTGGCCGAGGCGAAGCTGTACCGCTCATGGGGCTGCGACGTGGTCGGCATGACCAACATGCCCGAGGCGAAGCTCGCCCGCGAGGCCGAACTCTGCTACGCCACCGTCGCCATGGTGACGGACTTCGACTGCTGGCACCCGGATTTCGAGCACGTCACCGTGGGCGAGATCGTGAAGGTGCTGGAGGCCAACGCCGAGCGTGCCCGGTCGCTCGTGCGCCGCGCCGCGTCGATGCTGGGCGACAGGCCCGACCCGTGTCCGAAGGGCTGCGACCGGGCGCTGGAGACCGCGCTGACCACCGCGCCGGCGGCCCGCGACCCCGAGATGGTGCGGCGGCTGTCCGCCGTCGCCGGGCGCGTCCTGGCGAAGTAGGGAGATTCCGATGGAAGCCATCCGCAGCCGGATCCGCACGATTCCCGACTGGCCCAGGCCCGGCATCCAGTTCCGCGACATCACGACGCTGCTGAAGGACGCAGAAGGGCTCCGGCTTACCGTAGACGCCCTCGCGGAACGCTATCGCCGCGAGCGCATTGCGAAGGTGGCGGGCGTCGAGGCGCGCGGCTTCATCGTCGGGGCGCCCCTCGCCTACCTGCTCGGGTGCGGCTTCGTCCCGCTGCGCAAGAAGGGCAAGCTTCCGGGACGCGCCATCGGACACGACTATGCTTTGGAATACGGCACGGATCGGATCGAAATGCACGTGGACGCCGTTTCACCGGACGAGCGCGTCCTCGTGGTCGACGACCTGCTCGCCACAGGCGGCACCGCGGAGGCCGCAAGCGCTATCGTGCAGGGCGCGGGCGCGCACGTCGTCGAGTGCGCTTTCGTCGTCGAGCTTCCGGACCTCGGCGGCCGCCGCAGACTGGAATCCGCGGGACGCAAGGTCTTCGCCCTCTGCGAGTTCGCGGGAGACTAGTCGCGCATGATGGTCGAGGGCGTCCCGTGGCGCACGATCTGGCTGTCCGACGACGGACGCGCTGTCGAAATCATCGATCAGACGCTGCTCCCGCACGCGTTCGTCGTTGCCCGCCTGTCGAGCGTGGAGGACGCCGCGGCCGCCATCCGCGACATGCGGGTTCGCGGCGCGCCGCTCATCGGCGCGACGGCGGCCTGGGGCATCTGGCTCGCACTGCGCGCGGACGCGTCCGACGCTTCTCTGGAGCGCTCCCGAGCCCTTCTTCTCGGTTCGCGGCCCACGGCCGTGAACCTGCGGTGGGCACTGGACGAAATGGACCGCGCCGTGCGCGCGGTGAAGACTTCCGCACGCGCCGAGGCCGCCCGCGCGCGCGCGGCGCGCCTGTGCGACGACGAGGCCGAGGCCTGCCGCTGCATCGCCGCGCACGGCCTGCCGCTGCTGCGCGATGCGCTGGAGAAACGGGGCGGCGGGCGCCTGAACGTCCTCACGCACTGCAACGCCGGGTGGCTCGCGACCGTGGACTGGGGCACCGCTCTCGCTCCCATCTACCTGGCCCACGACTCGGGCATGGACGTGCACGTGTGGGTGGACGAGACGCGCCCGCGCGGACAGGGCGCGGCGCTCACCGCCTGGGAACTGGGCCGCCACGGCGTGCCCCACCACGTCGTCGCGGACAACGCCGGCGGACACCTCATGCAGCACGCACAGGTCGATCTGTGCATCGTGGGAAGCGACCGGACGACTGCGCGCGGAGACGTGTGCAACAAGATCGGCACCTACCTGAAGGCGCTCGCGGCACGGGACAACGGCGTTCCGTTCTACGCTGCGCTGCCGGTGTCCAGCATCGACTTCACTTTGCAGGACGGCTTGCGCGGAATCCCCATCGAGGAGCGCGACCCCTCCGAGGTCACGCACGCCCGCGGCCGCGCCCCCGACGGGCGGATCGAGACGGTGCAGGTCGTCCCCGACGGCAGTCCTGCCGCGAATCCGGGCTTCGACGTGACGCCTGCGCGCATCGTTTCCGCGCTGATCACAGACCGCGGCGTCGTCGCGGCGAACGCGGACGGCATCGCATCGCTGCGCGCCGGGAGCCCGGAATGAGGTTCTTCCAGGAGCGCCGCGAGCTGCTGCAAACCGCAAGGGCCATCGTGGAGCACGGTCTCGTCACCGGCACCAGCGGCAACGTGAGCGTGCGCGTGCCGGGCGGCCTGATCGTGACGCCTTCGGGCATGCCCTATGCGACCATGACGACCGAGGACCTGGTCGAGATGCGCATGGACGCGTCGCTGGCGCCCGGACAGCTCGTGCCCTCGACCGAGTGGCGTTTCCACCGCGACATCTACGCGCAACGGCCCGAGGCGGGCGCTGTGGTCCACGCCCACCCGGTCTACGCCACCGCCCTCGCCTGCCTGCGGCGATCCATCCCTGCGTTCCACTACATGATCGCCGTCGCCGGCGGGCACGACATCCGCTGCGCGGAGTACGCGACCTTCGGCACCGAGGAGCTGTCCCGCAGCGCTCTTGCAGCACTTGACGGCCGGCGTGCCTGCCTGCTCGCGAACCACGGCCTCATCGCCGTGGGCGAGTCGCTCGAACGCGCGCTGTACCTGGCCGAAGAGGTGGAGGCGCTCGCAGGCCAATACGTGCGCGCCCTGCAGGTCGGTACGCCGCACGTGCTCGACGCGGCGGAGATGGAGCGCGTGCTGGAGCGTTTCCGCACTTACGGCCGCCAGCCCGGGAAGAGGCGCTTCTGACGCCCCGGAGGGCCGTGCGTGGCCGATGCCGGAAGCCAGCCGCTTGCAGCGCACCCTCTGCGGGAAGTCGCGCTGCTCTTCCTCCGGCTCGGAGCGACGGGCTTCGGCGGCCCTGCCGTACACCTCGCGATGATGGAGGACGAGGTCGTGCGGCGCCGGCGATGGCTCACGCACGGCGAGTTCCTGGATCTGCTGGGAGCGACGAATCTCATCCCGGGGCCGAACTCGACGGAGATGGCCATCCACCTCGGGTGGCGCCGCGCGGGCTGGGCCGGACTCCTCGCGGCGGGTGCGTGCTTCATCGTGCCCGCGGCGCTCGTCACGCTCGTGCTCGCACGCGCCTACGTCGCGTACGGGACGCTTCCGCAGGCATCGGCCGTGCTCACCGGCGTCAAGCCGATCATCATCGCGATCGTGGTCCAGGCGCTGTGGGGCCTCGGGCGCAAGGCGATCCAGTCGAAGACCCTCGCCGGCATCGCGCTCGCCTCGACCGCGGCCAGCCTGCTGGGCGGCGACGAGCTCGCGATTCTGGCAGCCGCCGGCGCGGCCGCCGTGCTCGCCCGACGCACCGGCGGCAGCCGCATGCCTCCCGCGGCCGCGCTCTTCGCTTTTCCCGGTCTGCCTCTGGCATCGGCCGCCGCAACGGTCCCGGCGGGCCTCGTCGGCGTCTTCCTCGCCTTCCTGAAGGTCGGATCCGTGCTGTACGGCAGCGGTTACGTGCTGCTCGCGTTCCTGCGGACGGATCTCGTCGAACGGATGCACTGGCTCACGGAAGCGCAGCTTATGGACGCCGTCGCCGTCGGCCAGGTGACGCCGGGCCCGCTCCTCACCACGGCGACCTTCGTCGGATACGTACTGCACGGCAGCGCAGGCGCACTGCTTGCGACCCTCGGCGTGTTCCTGCCTTCGTTCGTCCTCGTGGCGGTCAGCGGTCCCCTCGTGCCGCGCATCCGGCGCTCGCCCGCGGCAGGGGCGTTTCTCGACGGCGTCAACGCGGCGTCGCTGGCGCTCATGGCCGCGGTCGCCTGGCACCTGGGGCGCAGCGCGATCGTCGACGCCCCGACGGGTCTTCTCGCGGCGCTCGGAGTGCTGCTGCTCGTGCGTTTCCGGCTGAATTCGCTCTGGCTCGTGCTCGTCGGCGCCGGCGTCGGTGCCGTGCGGGCCTGGGCTCAGTAGCCCGTCCCAGCGACCTATTCTATCGTAACTATGATGTCGTCGTCGAGCACCGCCGTCGCCCGCGCCCCGTCGCTCGTGAAGGAGAACCCTACCGGGCGCGCCGGAAGCGAGAGCGTCGTCACCGACTCCGCCCGGACCTGCTCGTCCTTTTCGGTCGCCAGGAGCACGGGGTCGAGCGCGATGACACCCGGATGATCGCCCCCGAAGCCGACGAGCAGCCGCCGTCCGTCCGGCGATGCACCCATCGCCACGACCGGCGTGTCCGGCGTCGGGAGACGCGCGGCCACGGCTCCGGCGAGCGGAATGCGCACCGGCACCGCCCGCCCGGCGGCGTCCGCGTCGGTCGTCGCGACGACCAGGTCGTGCGGCTCGGCGGCGAGCCTTCCCGCGACCCATCCCAGCCAGATGCGCTCTCCCGGAGCGCTCCTGTTTGCCACGGATGCCGCGGCGATGGCACGCACGTCCCAGCCGCTCAGCTCCGGGCCCCGCCGGACGGAACCGTCCTGCGGATCCAGCACGCACAGTCGCGACAGCCCGTCGGAGTGCGACAGGACGAGCGCGCGCGTGCCCAGCCGCGCGAGCTGCGCGGCGCCCGGGCACTCGCTCCATGTGCGCGACGGGTTCACCATGGCGTATCCGCCGCCCCAGCGCGCGGGAGGCTCGAACGAAGGCGTCAGCTCGAACACCGCCAGGCCGCGGCGCCCTCCCGCCACGACGAACGATCGATCCTGCGCGACGGGCAGCGCGAGCACGGACAGGCTCGCGAAGTCCAGCACCGCGCCCTCCGCGCGGTGGCCCGCGTCGCGCCGCTGTGCAGGCGTTTCGACAATCGCCGTCCCGGCCGCCCCGGCCGACAGGTACCAGACGAGGCTCGTCAGTCCGGGGCGATCGATGCCCGCGACATCGACCGAGACGGGCGTGGACACGGAAGGCAGGAACGCCGGCTGCTCGGAGGCCTGCGCGGGGGCGACCACGAGGCTGTCGGCGAGCGAGGCGGCGACGGCCACGGGCGCATCCTCGCAGCTCGAGCGCGACCGCGGCGCGACGCCCCGCGCGCCCAGCCACGGACGCGCGGACTCGACCTCGACGAGCGACGCCCCGGCGCCTCGGGGAAGCGCGTGGCGGTGGAACACGCCCTCGCGATCCGCGACGACGACGTAGCCCGCAACCGCCTCCGCGGACGATGCGGCCTCGGCGGAAACCCGCCACCCGATCCCGGCCGTCGGGGTGCTGCGTACCAGCTTCGGGGCGAGGGAGGCGTTCCCGTCCGACGCGACGTAGTGGTGCAGCGCCGCCGTCTCGCCGTCCACCGCGAAGAGGTGGAGCTGCCCGGAAGCGCTGTCGTAGAGCCCGTCCGCGTCCACGAATCGGCGCCCGGCGACGTCGGCGGAACCGTGGTTGTCCTCGATCTTCCCCGGCCAGTTCGGGCCGTTCTGCTTCGGCGCGACCTGCGCGACCGTCAGGCTCCCGTACAGATCGCCCCCCTGCCGCAGCGGTCGCCCGCCGTCGGGGAGTCCTCCGTCTGCGCTGCCGATCTCCATCTGCCCTCCATCCGTCCCCGGCGCTCCGGAATGGCCGCCGTCCGCGATCTCTCCCGCCGTCACGTCGGGCGGCGCCGTCGAGTCCAGATCCCACGAAACGAGGGCGAAATAGGTGTCTGCCGGCCCTGCGACCGTCTTGACGACGAGCGGCGTGGCCGGCGCGCCCGCCTCCCACTCCACCGTCGACCCGCTCAGGCGTCCGGTCCACGACGCCACCGCGAGCGCAGGGCGCCTGCCCGCTCGCGCGACCACCGCCGCCCACACGCCCCCGCCGCGGGCCGGCGCCGCGCGCACGACGCGGTCGGCCGCATACGCGCGCAGCGGCATCGCCCCGGTGAACGGCGTCGCGACGGTCGCGGCGGCGCTCGCCGACAGGACGACATGCGCGCCCGGCGGGCCGCCCGGCATGCCGAAGACCATCCCGCGAAGCTCCTCCAGGTCCTCGGGGATGCCGCGTGCGCTCATGGAAAGCGCCGGTGAAGACCGATACACGGCCGAAGGAAGCGTGGCCTCGAGTTCGGGAACCGGGTCCGGCGACCCCAGATGCGAACCCGGCGTGGCGTGGCGGCCCGACTCGAAGCCCACGACGCCGAACGCCCCGTACATTCCGGCCCATGCGACGCGGTCGACCCCCTCGTCCCCGAGAGCCGAGAGCGCCACCACGAAGTCGCGCACGTGCGCGACGCGCTCGAGCTGCATCCCCGCCCCGAGAGTCGCGAGCATCGTGCCGCGTGCGGACACGACCCACCGATCGAAGCCCTGCCGCTCCATCGTCTCGGGGCGCAGCGCGAGCCGGCGCTCGCCGATCGCGCGCGGCCGCGGGCGCCCCGGGTGACCGGCTCCCCCGTAGCGCACCTGTGTTCCTGCGACCCCCGCGCCCGGCACGGTCGCCTGCACGGGCACGTCCTGCTCGCAGATCCCTTCCAGACGGGGCATTTCCACGACGAGCCAGTCGGTCCCGGCGCTCAGAGTGTGAGCAGGAATCGTTTTCGGGCGTCGGCGTGACTTCCGCGGGGTCGCGCTTGGGGCGAAATGCCCCTGTGGATAACTTTTCGCTTTCGCTCCGCCTCTCGGTGGGTAGGAGCGG
>Ga0172368_10004490_pt1 | contig 16137 bp, 5 predicted proteins | sample Lak11m_FD_114540 | JGI IMG/M metagenome (GOLD analysis project Ga0172368, IMG submission 114540) | Freshwater microbial communities from Kabuno Bay, South-Kivu, Congo - kab_022012_11m | ecosystem: Environmental > Aquatic > Freshwater > Lake | place: Democratic Republic of the Congo: South-Kivu...
AATTACTGCCGCAACGCTGGAAACTAATCAAATCAAAAAATTAAAGCCCGGAATATCCCACTATCGACAAAATTACTGTCGATTTGAAAATTATTTCAAACGGGGTTGGTAGAGGGGATACTTAATTCAGTATTGAAAGAATAAAATCCACGCATACGCGATTGTGCTGTAACATCACTCGTGGGAAATGTATGCCTGCTACCCGTAGCGCTAGCATGGAAGACAGGCAAGCCTGAAAACCGAAATCCCTTTGGTTACATGGTTTATTGTGGTACACTCGTTCCTTTCCCATAATTCGGAAACCAGAAGCTGTCTTTATCACTATTGTTCACCTGCCGGTTCAAATTAACGTCTGCCGGATAGTACCCGGTTTTACCTGCATTGTTTTTCCAGAGCGGGTTAATGTCCTCGGCGCCTACTGTCCCGTTGGCATTGACATCGCCACCATACAATCCCCATATATTCGTACCCAGTTGTATTTGAGAATTAGCTCCGTATGCCTGACCTGATGCCGTAGTGAAATCGTAAGTAAAATTCACACCCGATGGAATTATAGCATTTGCTGAAATTACCGGCAGATGATTCCGCTGGTGGATGACGGCAAAAACTCCGTGCGACACCGAAGATGTTATGAAAAGGGGTGAAGTTCCGTTAGTGGAAACGATGTTCCCGTTGCTAAGCAACAGTGCAGCCTGTCGGGCTATTCTTGTAGCAGTGGTTGCACTGGGAGCGGTGGTCGCATCTCTGATCTCGATAAGCACCCAGTCCACCACGTTCATCGGCATGGTGGCCACCGATTCTGTCCCCGTATAATTCCAGGGAGCTGTGTTATAGGGTTGCGAGGTCGGTATAATGCCATTGATAGTTGTAGTCATTGAAGTACCGATGAACGGCCCCTGGAGCATCGCTTTCAGGCTGATATTGATGCCATTTGTGACGGTCATGGTGCAAGGTATCGTGATAGTCGCCTCATCCGGATCATTGGACAGTACTTTGATATTATCGGTATATGTCCCCACAGGATATGAACCCGGGATAAAATTAATAGTGAAATTCTGGTTATTTCCAGGTTCGATACTTCCTGCAACTGATGTTCCATCATTGATCTTCAGCCAATCGGGTACCGGATCAATGCTGTAATTTATCACCAGGTAGGGTTTGAAGGAAGAAGTACATCCATTGAATCTAATTTGATATGTTCCTGAGGTGTGACGTTCTGCAAAGCCCATTGCGAACCATCCCTGACTTAAAGCGGCGCTCAGATTTGCATTTACATTTCCTCCAAGCAAAAATGAATACCACTGATTATTTGTAAAAGATACAGTTTCATTTCTAAATAAATAATAACCGGAATTAACTTCTGCAACGATATCTGGATAGAGAACTGACGCGCTCGCTGTTACAGGATCAGATGTTACAGGTGTGACGCTCCAATAAGGAATATTATTATTATAAATATAACCATGTAACTCAACGGAAATTATAGTTGATCCGACTGGAATGCTGCTAACATCGAATTTCATCCAGCCAACTTCGGAAGGAGAAATTGCCCTGACGGCGCTTGGCCATGTTTTTACTGTAGATGTACACGAACCAGTCCAATAATCAATAGTTTGGGGATAAACGGTCGCCTGCAAAGTATCAATATCGACCTTTGCATTGTAAACAAGCGATAGGGTTCCGTTATTTACGATATTCAGATTGTCGCTTATGTTATCCCCTGGAATGACTATTTTCGAGTAGGAAACCGGATTGATAGAAATATCCGATGCCACAATGATCGAAGGCGGGAAAATTATATAATCTACCCAGACGCAGTCCGAGCCTGATGATACCGTATAATCCTTGTAATATGTCCATTTAAAAGTCCGGGTTCCTGCGGTGACCGGATAGCTCACCTCTGACCATGCAACCTCACCGGCCCATTGACCCTGCAGTACACCGTCAATATAAAACCGCAGGTAATCATAACCGGATTCTGAAGAGGTTTTCCGGTAAAAGGAGATTGTCCCCGCTGATGTAACCTGCATCGTTACGTTCATTTCTGAAGTCTGGCTGTCTTCAATGGCTCCCGAAATGGCGGTGTAAAGGCCTTCATACTGCCCTGCAGAAACTACGGCCCAGTTGGTGTTACCACTGAATGTCCAGGGGAAGCGTGTGAAATTTCCAAGCTCCCAGTCTTCGAGAACAAGACCAACAGAGGTGTAATAGGTATGGTTGCAGCCATAATTTCCTGAGGCTACATTCACCGCAAGGTCCACTGATTGGCCTACAGGAGTTGCGGGGGAGCATGTAATATTGAAAACTGCATTGGCCGAACTGCCTGCCGGAATCTGTCCCAGCACAGAGCTTCCGGTGTTGATTGTAATAAAGGGAGAGGTTGTGGTAAGAACGGCTGTAGCCGAAGGTGACAAGCTATGCCCGTTATTATCCACAGGAACAGTGAGGATTGCTGTTTCCCCCGGATCAAGACGGCCATTGTTGTTCCCACTGGGATCTGTAATAGCAAGAGTGCCCATTTCCAAAATGGGTGCATTTCCGATCATCGAGAAATTACTGTTCCAGGTAGTGACTCCGCTTGTGGCGGCAACATTTACCACTGCAACATGCTGATCAGGAAGATTATTCGCTGAGTTAAAAGCAAATCCATTGGTGGCTAAAATGCTTTGACCGGCGGCTATATTACCGTAACTATAATTATTATCCGTAAACGTGATGTAGGGATCGGCGGATGAAAGAACGACATTTACATTGTTGGCCTGCTGTGTCCCGACATTTTTTACTGTAAGCGATAACAATAAGGATTCGTTGTAATCCATAAGACCGTTACCATTACCACCCGCGATGTCATTCAGTGAATATGTTTCCCTGATCACATAGGGTCCTGTAGGTTGAACCACATTCAGGGTACCTGTATATGGAATTACATTTCCGCCCCTGACAGTGACTATTAACGTTTCCTGTAATTCATAAAACATATCAAGATATGCTTTACCAGTAGCATCAGTAACAGCAGTTTCGAAGATAGCTGTTCCGGATACACATACCAATGCATTGGCAACTGGCAAACCTGTGGTTGTATGAGTAACAGTAAATTCAACAAGGTTATTTCCGAAGGGAATAGTCGAAGGATAAGTTACGGTTACAGCCTGAGGTACCTCCTTCCAGATATGTACACTTGGATCTCCTAAAACACAATAAATTTTATAATGGTAATTAACATAAGCATCGCCGCTGCCGAAAACATTGTACATATTGAGTTTTCCCCTTACAAGAGCCTGACCGGGAGTTTCCATACCTTCCTGGAACATTCCCATATAAATGCCTTTATCTATCTGGTTATTGTAGGCAGTGTGCGTGTTTGAGGTTGGACCTATAAACGCAACAGCGCCTTTGGGAACAGCGAGGCTTCCCATCTCGATCCATTCTTCTCCAAAGCTATTATGATTAGTACTTTCAGTTTCATTGAACATGGCGACACCGCAACCTATACTGGTAACGAAAGTAAATTTTTGGCCATTATTTATACTGGTAAGATTTGAAGTCTGTAATGGTGTGCAGGTGGACCACCAGCCGTAAGACCAGCCTTCGCCCCTGTAATTTAACCAGCTTCTTCCGCCATTAATTGCATTGATAACATCAGTGTTGCTATAAGTACATCCGGGATCGCTCATCATAGTATCAACGGAGGTAAAGCCACCATCCTGAAGCATAATGTTAGCAGTGTACCTCTTGGTTTCTATTTGAGAAGCATAAGCATCATTCGAACAGCAAATTCCCTTTTTAAACCAATCGGTTGCAGTTGTATAGGGTGTTTTTTCGTATTTAATAAACTTATTGATCATCACCTGCATCCCATAGTCACTCTCGTTTGTAAACCTGCCAATCATTAATTCAGGGAAAAAATCATTGCCGTCTATCTCAACAAAATAGTCTTCGTTAGGAAATGTCCAGCCGTCCAGGGTTACATTTTGTTTTGGAAAAACATTATTATCACCCACAAGTAACACATAAGTCGGTGGGACGGCCCAGTTGTGGTAAGCATCGGTAATATGATTTTTAATAATAACGGGATCGGTAGCATTTGCACCAATGTCGGTGAATTTTGTTATATGGATATCTATGCCGCTTTGCCTCTTCCAGTCTGCATAAATCTGGAAACTGGCAACAAATTCGTCGGGCATAATACACAGCATCAGCTCGTGCCCTGTCTCCTTTCCTTCGTATAATTCCTTCAAAACATCCGGGTAATTGAAAATAAGCCCTTGATATAATTTTCCAAAAGAAGGGGCAATTGGTTTTTTAGGGCCGGTTTTTGGATTTATCACTTCGCCCGGACCATACTTTATGCGAATAGTAATGGATGAAACTAATTGAATTTCCTTTTTTGCCGGAATATAGCGCAATGGAAAAACAGATACACGGGTGATACGGAAATCACGAAAAACTGACGGTGTTTCCAATTGAACAAATTCACCGGGAAAGGCGCTCATGGAACTATAGGAATCAGTATTTTCAGAATATGGTGTTTCCGGTGTTCCTTCCTGCCAGCTTGCCCGTGATGGTGGTAAATTGATTCCGTAAAATGATTGAATCTCGTCTGTTTCCAGCACTTCAATTGTTACGCCTGCCTGGTCAGGAACAGCGAGAACTTTAGATATATATGGCAATTCAGGGTAACCCGGAATTGCAGTAAAGGATTCGGAAAGCAAATCTACTCTTTGATAGCTTTTGCCATCCGCTACCATATCTTTCAGTTCAAAACCGGAAATACTAATTTTCAGAACAGTACTATTATTGTCATCACTGACTAAAGTAACCTGTGGAGGTGTTTTTTCGGAAATTTTGCTATTCACAGATACCCATTCAGCCATTGTGATGACTGGAATTAATAATGCAATAAAAATCGCAGAGAGGAAATTTTTAACCATAATAAATTAATTTTATATTTGTAAGACCTGAAAAAATATTGTTGCTTAAATAAACAATGTAAAGCTAAATTTTAATTCTTTTGGCAGACATAGCTTAGTGACCAAAATCCTAAGCCAGAGGTTGCATAATGTAACTATATGTTATTATAATCTAAACCTGAATAATAAATTCCCTGGCAAAAGAATCCTCTTACCGCAGTACGTTTCATCTGTCATTATTTCCATATTAAATTATTCGAAAAAGGTACAGTATTCCGGGCAAACGATTACTGCGGCACCTGGCAGCTCTTTCCTAAATTCGGTAGCCATAGGCTGTCCTTGTCAATATTGTTTACCTGCTTGTCAAGGTTAAGATCAGCCTTGAAATAACCGGCTTTTCCTGCATTCGAGTTCCATTCCGGTGTTAAGTCTTCAATTGCAACCATTCCATCAGCGTCTGCATCCCCGGCCCACATTCCCCACTCATCGGTTGCCAGAAATTTTTGTGAATTTGTTCCGTAAGCCTGTCCTGAAGCAGTTGAGAAATCGTAAGTATAGATTTCTCCGATAAGTGTTACCTCATTGGCTGATAAAATTGAAAGGTGATTTCGATGATAGATCACTGCATACAAACCATGAGAAATCGAATTGACAAAGGATAGTGGAGATGATCCGTTGGTTGTAACGATATTACCGTTGGTTTGTAGGAGGCCTGCCTTTCGTGAAATAATTGTACTGGATGTAGCTTCAGATGCAGAATTGGCATCCCTAAGCTCAACAAGAACCCAGTCAACTACATTGGCAGGCATCACAGCAAGAGATTCCGTACCGGAGTAATTCCAGGGAGATATATTGTAAGGCTGTGAAAGCGGCAGTATTGCGTTGAGTGAAGAGTTCATTGCGCTTCCGTTGAACGGGCCTTCTAAATTTGCCTTAAGGCTGACATTAAAACCATTGCTGATAATCATGGTGCAGGGTATCAATATTAAAGCCTCGTTTGGATCGTTACTTGTGATTTTAATGTTTGCCTGGTAAGTCCCCCCTGGATAAGCACCCGCATCGAATGTTACGGTAATATTCTGATTGTTTCCTGAGGCAACAGAGCCTGCGACTGCAGTACCGCCGTTGATTTTAAGCCAGGTATAAGTGGGAGTATAAGTATAATCCACCACAAGGTAAGGCTTGTTGGTTTCATTCCAACCGTCGAAATTAATGAAATAAGTACCGTTATCCCTGTCCATAATGCCAATGGCAAACCAGTTCTGAATTAGTGCGGACTGAAGGTTTGCATTCACATTTCCACCCAGCATATAAGTTATCCAGTCGTTGCTAATCGTCCCCGTTTCATTTCGCCATAAATAATAACCAGCATTTGCTTCAGCATTTATATCTGCATAGAGCACAGAAGCAGATGCCGTTATCGGATCATTGGTAACTGGTGTGATACTCCAGTATGGGTAATTATTGGCATTGACATATCCATGAAATTCAACCGAATTGATAACGGAGCCATCAGGAATGCCACTTACATCAAATCTCATCCATCCATTTTCAGTTGGAGGGTAAGCCTTGACTAGGCTGACTTGCGTTTTAGAGGTAGTGGTACATGAACCTGTCCAGTAATCAATGTTTGATGGATACACAGTCGCAAGAGATTCGGTAGTTTCAGTGTAATCTACTTGTGCAGTGAAGTCAAGCGGAGTCGTTCCACTGTTGCTGATTGTTAAAATATCGTTTAAAGTACCGCTTACAATTACCGTTTTATCGAACGATACCGGTGTAAGATTGATTTCGGGAGCAATAATGGTTGACGGTGGGAAAACAATATAGTCAATCCATACGCAATCGGAGCCGCTGCTTACAGATCCGTCTTTATCATAACTCCATTTAAATGCGTGGATTCCGGACGTAACAGGATAACTCACCTGTCCCCAATCCACTGTGCCTGCCCACTGTCCCTGCTGCACACCATCAATATAAAACTTCAGGTAATCATAATTGGCTTCGGATGAAGTTTTCCTGTAGAAGGATATTGTCCCGTCAGCGTTGACCTGCAGGTCGAGGTTTAACTCGGATGTCTGATTGTCTTCAATCGCACCTGATATGGCTGTGTAAAGTCCCTCATATTGCCCTGCCGAAACAACAGCCCAGCTTGCATTACCGCTAAATGTCCATGGGAACCGGGTAAAGTTTCCTAACTCCCAGTCTTCTAATACGAGTCCGACAGGGGTATTATATGTATAATTGAAGCCGTAATTTCCGGCAATTACATTCATTGTCAGGTCAACGGTCTGTCCAACTGGAGTTGAAGGATCGCAGGATATAGTGAAAACAGCATTCGCAGTATTGCCTGCAGCAATCTCACCCGGAAAGGAGGTTCCTGAAATGATATTGACATAAGGTGAGATGGATGAAAGATTTGCCGTAGCAAAAGGCGACAGGCTGTGTCCTGTGTTATTGACCGGGAAAATAATGCTGGCTGTTTCGCCCGGATCGAGCCTGCCATTATTGTTTCCCGCCGGATCTGAAATAACTATAGTGCCCAGTGTAAGCAAAGGGGCATTTCCGACAATAGTAAAATTACTGTTCCATGTGTTTATTCCGCTTGTAGCTGCTACGTTGATCACAGCATTATGCTGGTCCGGAAGATTATCCGAAACGCTAAATGCAAAAGCATTGGTAGCTAAGATGCTTTGTCCGGATGCAATATTGCCGTAACTATGGTAATTATCGGTAAAAGTAATGTACGTATCAGTAGTAGAAAGTGTGACATTTACGTTGTTCGCTTGCTGAGTCCCGACATTAATAACCGTAAGTGACATCAGTATAGATTCTCCATAGTCCATCAGTCCGTTTCCGTTTCCACCTGTTAAATCATTCAGCGAATAAGAATCTCTGATTACATAAGGACCTATCGGCTGTGTTACTTCCAGTGTGCCGAGGAACGGGATAACATTTCCACCTCTGACTGTAACATTCAATGTTTCCGTGGTTTCCGAAAACAAATCAAGATATGCTTTACCGTTAGCATCAGTTGAGTCACTTGTGAAAATACTGTTTCCGGTAATACAAACAACAGCATTGGCAACAGGTAAACCAGTGGCAGTAAAGGTAACTGTAAATTCGACCAGGTTGCTGCCGAAGGGAATAGATGCAGGATAGTTTACTGTTATAGCTTTTGGCACTTCTTTCCAGATATGGATGCTTGGATCTCCCAAAACAGTGTAGATTTTATAATGGTAACTGACATAAGAATCACCGCCGCCGAATACGTTGTACATTTCTAATTTCCCGCGAAGCAGTGCCTGTCCGGGCGTTTCCAGTCCTTCCTGAAACATGCCTTTATAAATGCCCCTATCAATGTTGTTGTTATAGGCTGTATGTGTATTCCCTGTCGGCCCTACAAAAGCCACTGAGCCTTTCGGGCTTGAAAGGCTTCCGATCTCCATCCATTCTTCACCAAAACAATTACCGCTGGTCGTCGAAGTAAAATTTGCCACACCACACCCTATACTGGTTACAAAAGTGAATTTTTCGCCGTTGGCAAGTGTGGTGACATCAGAAGTGCTGAAAGGATAACAGTTTGCCCACCAGCCTGAGTACCAGCCTTCACCCCGGTAATTTAAAAAACTTCGCCCGTTGTTTATCGCATTTTTAACGTCTGTAAGGTTGTACGGACATCCGCTTGCCGGCATCATCATCGTATCAACCGAAGTAAATCCGCCGTCCAAAAGCATACGGTCAGCAGCAAACCGTTTGGTTTCAGCTTGTGATGGATAGGCGTTGTTCGAACAGCAGATCCCTTTTTTAAACCAATCGGTGCTGGTGGTATATGGTGTTTTTTCGTACTTGATAAACTTGTTGATCATCACCTGCATCTGGTAATCACTCTCGTTAGTGAACCTGCCGATCATCATTTCAGGAAAATAATCGTTGCCGTCAATTTCGACAAAGTAGTCTTCGTGAACATAGCCATTTGCTGTGGTATGAGGAAAAACACCATTATCCCCTACAATCAGGATGTATGTCGGGGGAACCACCCAATTGTGAAAGGCATCCGCAATATGGTTTTTGATGATATCCGGATTAGTGGCAGTTGCTCCAATATCAGAGAATTTCGTAACATGAATATCTATACCGCTTCGTCTTTTCCAATCGGCATAAGTCTGGAAGCTGGCGACAAAATCATCTGGCATAATACAAAGCATTAACTCGTGCCCGTTTTCTTTTCCGCCATAATTTTTGTTTAAAACCTCCTGGTAATTGAAAATAAGCTGGCTATAAAGTTTTCCGAAAGAGGGTGCAATGGGTTTTGCCGGAGTGGTCTTTGGATTAATCACTTCACCGGGGCCGTAATTGACACGGATGGTAATGGATGATACAACCTGGAGTTCTTTTTTTGCCGGAATATATCTCATTGGATAAATGGAAACACGGGTAATCCTGAAATCCCGGAAAACGGAGGGCTGGTCCAGTTGAGCGAATTCAGCAGGGAAAACGCTCATGGAATTATATGCGTCAATATTTTCAGAATACGGTGTTTCCGGAAATCCTTCCTGCCAGCTTTCCTGTGCAGGTGGTAAAAGAATATTGTGAAAGGTTTGCAATCCCTCTGATTCCAAAACCTCGACCGAAACGCCCGACTGATCAGGAATTGCCAGCACATTAGCGATATAAGGCAATTGAGGGTTACCGGGATTATTGGTGAAGCACCCGGTTAATAAATCAGTTACCTGATAATTTTTACCATTCAAAACGAAATCTTTTATTCCGAATCCGCTGATTTCAATCTTCAGAACCGTGCTGTTGCTATTATCGCTGACAAGAGTAACAGAAGGTTTTGTTTGGCTTGAATTGTTTTTCGTTAAAGAAATCCATTCGGCTTTCATCAGCATAGGAAAAATCAATGCAATGATGAGCCAGAGAGTATAAAATTTTTTCATAAGTCAGCATTTAGTTCGCAAATTCTGTATACAATTTTAAAATTTCTTATATGATTCAAAATTTTATTATATCAATTTTCCCGGTTCCTTAATATTTCCGATAAATCAATTATTCAGCACTCAGAAACCTGCCCCAAACAAATGTCTTACTAAAACCCTGAACCCGTCTCGCCTATGGCGATATGAAACCTGAAACCAGAAACCTGAAACCAGAAACCAGAAACCTGGAACCAACTTACGGTACCTGGCAACTACTGCCTAAATTCGGCAGCCATTTACTGTCCTTGTCAATATTATTCACTTGTCCGTCTAAGTTCAAATCACCAGAATGAAGACCGCTTTCTCCGGTATGTAAATCCCAGTCTGTTGTTTTATCAAGAATATCAATGGAACCATCCCCGTTATTGTCACCGCTGATCAAACCCCAGATTCCTGCAGCAATCTCATTTTGAGCCAAAGTTCCTCCGTAAGCCTGCCCGGAACCAATTGTAAAATTGTATGAATAAACTCCGCCAACCTGTACTAAGCCATTTGCTGAAATTATTCCCAGATGGTTGCGATGTATGAGTACAACAAACAACTGGTTTGTAATACTTCCTGTAAACTGCAGGTTGGATGATCCGTCAAGTCCGACAACTAAACCGTTATTTAACAGAAAAGCCGCCTGCTGTGAAAACCGTGTTGCAGAAGTAGCTGAGGCAGCATCGGTCGCATCGCGTAATTCAACCAGCACCCAATCCACAACATTGGCATTTGGGATTGAACCAACACTTTCTGTCCCGTTGTAATTCCATGGAACAGTATTATATGGCTGACTTAAAGGCAAAAGTCCGGATGCATTCAGTGTTGTGTTAAGATCGGTGCCGTTAAACGGTCCTTCCGGTAATACCGTCAACTCAAGAGAAAGCTGGTCAATTACATTAATCGTACATGGAACAGTAAGTTGAGGTTCATCAGAGTCGTTGCTTGTAACATTAATATTAGCATTATAAGTCCCAAGTGAAAGGCCTGCAGAATTAAAGGTTACGGTAATATTTTGAGCATTTCCACCTGTAACTGTTCCGCCTGTAGTGTTTAATCCGTCAACTTTAAGCCAGGTAAAAGGTGGTACATAAGTATAATCAATGACCAGATAAGGTTTATTTGCTTCGTTCCAGCCATGGAACGCGATGTAATAGGATGTGGAATTATCCCTGTCCATAATACCTATGGCAAACCAGTTTTGTGCAAGAGCCGCAGCAAGGTTTGTATTTACATTTCCGCCTAGCATATAGGTCTTCCAACCGGTGGTATAGCTGCTGCTCTCATTTTGGTAAAGATAAAATCCGCTGGTTCCTTCAGCATTTATATCTGCATAAAGCACTGATGATGCAGTGGTGACCGGATCATTAGTAACCGGTGTAATGCTCCAGTATGGATAATAGGTCGCACTTACATAACCGTGAAATTCCACCGAGTTAATGGTTGCTCCATCCGGGATGCTGCTTACATCGAATTTCATCCATCCGTTTTCAGTCGGGGGATATCCTTTAACAAGACTTGTTTGTGTTTTGGATGTAGTGGTGGTTGTTCCTGTATTGTAATTCGCATTTACCGGATATACTGTAGCCACCGCTTTATTCCCTGCAAGGTATTCAACGGTTGCTGTAAAATTAAGGTCGGCCTCACCCAGGTTGGATACTGAAAGTTGTTTGTCAGTTGTTGAATTGACCGGGAGGCTTTGTATGAAGCTCAAAGGATTTATTTCAATCTCAGCCGGATCAGGCGGAGGGATAACCGGCGGGAAAATAATATAATCCACCCACGCGCAATCATTGCCACTTACAACATAAGCATCTTTTACATAACTCCATTTCATGCTATGAGTGCCCGCAGTTACCGGGTAATTTACTTCTGCCCAGGCCTGCTCACCCGACCACTGATCCTGTTGAATATTGTCAATGTAAAACTTCAGATAATCATAGTTCACTTCAGATGAAACTTTTCTGAAGAAGGAAACCGTGCCACCGGATGAAAATGTCAATGTAATGCTCATATCGGAACTTGCCGAATTGCCTATAGCTCCAGAATGTGAACAATATAAGCCGTCGTAAGCGCCTGCATTGGTTACATACCATGGGGCATTACCTCCGAACGCCCATTCCGGTTCGAATCCGCCCGACTCAAAACTCCACGCTGTGCTGATCTCCAATTGAAAATCAAATATGTGATTTGAAGCTGTAACATTCTTCGATTGGATGATGGTAGCATAATTCAGTTTACTTACCTTAAAATTATAGGTGCCTTCCATTACATTGCTTATTGTATATTGCCCATACAGATCGGTAAAAACCGGCGACAATGGCGTATCCATAACCTCAATTCTTGCATCTTCAATAGGTAAACCCGTATCAATATCAGTAACGACACCGGTAACATTAACCGCCTGAGCAGGCACGAGGTTTACATTAAGAATGGTTTGTCCGGTACTGTTGATATTGACATTGTTAAAAGTCTGGGGAATATAGCCATAGGAAGAAAAAGTCAGGGTATAATTTCCATCTACCAGGAGCCTGTAATACCTGCCGAAAGTCGCATCGCTGGTATAAGGTTGCCTGAATTGACCGGTATTATCCACACCGTTTACATAAACTTCAGCAACCACAGGCAGATTGCTGTTGGCATCTTTTACAAGGCCGGTTACTGTAGATTGATTCACCCGGTCAAGAAGCAGGAGTGCGGCCGTAAGGTTTTTTTGACACATAGGCAGAACTTCGTTAGCCGGTGGAATAAACTCGACTCCAAGTTCAATAGTATATGAGAAGATACCATGTTCTCCATAAGCATAATCATCTGTTACTCCTGCAGCCGCATAAAGTTGCCAGCTTGCCTGGGGTGTGTAATAGCCTCCGTATTCACCCGGGATCGTATTAGCCATTTCAACAGCCAGTTCACTAAGAGCGGAATTGTCGGGAGCGGTCATACCGGTAGCATATCCAAACGGGTAAAGAACCAGTTCGCTATAACTATGATAGGTAATACCTGCAACGAAATGATGCGCATCTAACATATTTTTCATCGCTATAATTTCGGGTTCAGAAAATGCTGAGGGGCCATGATAAGTTTCGTCATAAGGATCGGAGGATGATCCGTCGCCACCCCACTCCCATCCATAATTCCGGTTGGGGTCAACGCCATCGCCACCACCCATATCTATTGCATTATTGGCATTATTGTCCCTGATATTTTTTCTCCACCAAACATCGGCTTCATCTGTTACAATTTTATGTCCGTTAGGATTTACCAAAGGCGTAAACCAGATTTGAGTATTATTCACATAAAAGGTCACATCCGGATCGGTACCATAGTTTGAAACAAGGTAATTCAAAATATACATATTTACTTCAAGGCTGATCGGCTCACGTGCGTGGTGTTCTGCCATATAAAAAACACAAGGTTCATCTTCTTCTGTTGCAACATTATCCGATACTTTCAATGCCCAAATATCATGCTTATAGTTATTATATGCTGCCGCTGTGTACAATTTTCCACGGCTGTCGCCAATATCAAATAACTTACAAAACAAAGGATGAGCGGTTTGAATAGCTACAAGGTCATTATACATGTCAGTGTAGGTTCTGTAACCTGCCAGCAATTTGCCGGTCACCATATTTTCCTTCATTTGGGCGTCGGTTTGCATGATTTTCAACTTATAACCCTTTTCAATCAATTGATCAAACTCCTGTTGTGTGACTACAAGGTCAATGAAAACATCAGGGCGGTATGCTGCCAATTCAAGATTTTGCGATTCAAATATTTTGTAGTCAATGTCGGAGGGTTTATCAATGCGAACCACTGATTTTTCCTGGCCTGAAAGCGATGTAACCAGGAGAACTAATAATAATGTAACCAGATTTTTCATAAGTATGTAAATTTAAACTTTATAATTCTTTGCGGAAATTATTTACAGGAAATTCTGCGGGCAGAATGACCATATTTGCTAATGCTAATATCATTGACTGAGAAACGGTATGTAAATAAATTCGACCATTTTAACACCTGACAAATTTATACGAAATTCATTAACTGCTACACAGAATTGTAAAAATTAAGTCTGCAAAAGGATCATTTTGTGAATAAAATTGCTGAAATAATTAATGAATAATGGAAACCGGATATATTTTCTTTCGTATAGGATTGATAATTTGGAAATCGTGAAGTGAAAAATAGTTAATTAGTCCGGGTAATAAAATTTTGGATAAATATTTCCAACATATTAATTCACCTGAATAAATTCCTGATACTAAAGAATATATAAATAACTCGTATGAAAAAATCTCTGATCAGTCTGCTCTTTACTATGTTATTTTATGTTGTCAGCATAAATGGCCAGGTTCCCCCTCATCCAAATGACGGTGGCGGTCCCGGAAGCGGTGACATACCTGTTGGAGGAGGTGCCTCAATAGGCGGTGGTTTTCTGATATTACTATCACTTGCTGCAGGTTACGGGAGTAAGAAGATTTACGAATACAGAAAGAGAAGTCTTGAAGATTAAGAAATTCCTGATAACTTCATTATTAGAGCAGTTTATCTATCTTGTTTGAGGTACAAACTCGAAAGCGCCTATATCAGGGCCAATATCCGATATTCTTGAATTTCCATCCATATCATTCACAATTTCAATCAGCGAAGTGGTGATCACTTCAGGGCTTCCTCCATCAATTGCCGGCGACAGCGTATCAATACGATAATTGTTTGAGTCAATATTAACAAACTCCGGAAAGGTATTTTTAATGCAGTCGGTAAAAAATTGTGTGTCGGTAGTGGTTAGCTCTGTTCTCAAAAGACAATGATCGAAATGAAAGTTAAACAAAGATTGATCGTCATCCGAAAGAATGATTTCCTCTTGGTTTGAACCGTAAATGATACAATTCCCGAAATATCCCTTTTGAAGGTCTCCTGTGTAATGTATTGGATTACCATCTGAATCTGTTAAAGTCAGATTATTGCTTATTACGAATGAAGGGTCCAAACGAACCGTGCTTGTCCAGTAATTTGCAAAAGTGCAATGCCTGAAGTCATAACTTCCACCGACTGAAATGAACAAAGTTTTCTCGGCACAATTAATATAAACACTGTTGGTGGAAATGACCCGGTAAGAAATGGTAAATAATCCCCAAAGGCTCATATTTTCAATTACCGTATTGTTGATGAAAAGTGTATTACCCATATCGCTATTGGTAGTTTCAGCCTGGATACCGATAAAACCGTTTTTAATAACGGCATAATTGAATTCATTATTGACACTTCCTTCATTGATCCATATCCTGTCCCATTGACCGGGGAGTTCCTGGTATTCCTGTTCAAGCCTGTCACCCTGGAAAATCACAAGGCTGTCCCTTTCTCCATAAGCTCTTATAGAGCCGCCTCTGTAAACCCACAATCCCGAGTTTTGATGAAAATGAATATTCACACCCGGCCTGATATTTAAAATTCCGGTCGAATCAATAACGGCCCAACCGTATATCACATAGGGTTTATCATCCTCCCAGGTTACCGATTCACCTTCACCGGCTATAATTGTATAAGGATAACTTAATCCCTCAATAGTTTCGGTTCCTACAAAAAAATGTGCATCCTGCCCCCAGGCAACAAGATCAATATCCTGAATATTTCCATTTGTTTCAAAAACGATAGAATCTGAGATAATGAGTGGAGAATCCGACCCTGTTGGATCAACGGTTACTTTCACAAATATAAAGAGGCTGTCACCCGCAGCGAGTTCAACATCATGGACAGAAATGACCGGGGATCCGTCAATGTTGATCTGAAACTGCGAATTTGTGCCGCCTGCAAGATAAATCTGCGAAATTTTTATTCTTTCATTATTGCGGTTATAAACCTGAAGGAACCGAGTGGTTGACCCTATAGTAGTAAATACTGTATCAAAAATTATGGTATCTTTTGAAAATCCGAGTTTATATGACGGCTCGGTGCTGATAACGTCATCCTTCCGGCAGGAAGCCAGTAAAAAAATAACAAACACCAGGGCTAAAATACTGTTGGGAACCAGGTTCGAATGAGTTCTGACCATTAGAAAAAAATTTGGGCAAAGATAAGGATTCATGCAAATACTTACGATGAAGAACCGGTTTTATGGCTACATTTTATTTTGATGTGCAGGAAGATAATTATTTCTTTTATTGGCGGATCAAAATAAACCATTGCACATTGCCCGTAGGGCATTAATATCCATAGAAAATAACAATAGGAGAAAAGAATTTCCCGTAGAGCCTGCCCCGCTG
>Ga0172368_10004491_pt1 | contig 16133 bp, 8 predicted proteins | sample Lak11m_FD_114540 | JGI IMG/M metagenome (GOLD analysis project Ga0172368, IMG submission 114540) | Freshwater microbial communities from Kabuno Bay, South-Kivu, Congo - kab_022012_11m | ecosystem: Environmental > Aquatic > Freshwater > Lake | place: Democratic Republic of the Congo: South-Kivu...
GGTTCAGGGCGAGCGACGCGCGCGGGCTCGCCCCGTAGTCGATGAAGTCGCGCAGCTCGCGCAGGCCGTGTTTCTCGGGCTCGCGCGTCGCGAACACGATCTGCACGATGTAGTCCTTCACCTTGTCGTCGATGTAGACCTGGTCGACGACCTGGCGCGCGCGCTCCACGGCCTCAAGCGTCGCGACCTTGCGCGCGGTGGGCGCGGGGCCCGCCGCCATGCGGTCCATGATCTGGCGCTCCTCCTCGCGCGTCGGGTAGCCGATGCGGACCATGAGCATGAAACGGTCGATCTGCGCCTCGGGCAGGGGGTAGGTGCCCTCCTGCTCGATGGGGTTCTGCGTGGCCATGACGAGGAACGGCCGCGGCAGCGGGAAGGTCGTCTCGCCGATGGTGACCTGGCGCTCCTGCATGGCCTCCAGCAGGGCGCTCTGCACCTTGGCGGGCGCGCGGTTGATCTCGTCGGCGAGCACGAGGTGGGCGAACACGGGGCCTTTGCGCACGGAGAAATCGCCGGTCTGCGGCTGGTACACCTGCGTGCCCACGAGGTCGGCGGGCAGCAGGTCGGGCGTGAACTGGATGCGCTTGAACTTCGCCTCCAGCACGTCCGCCAGCGTGCGCACGGTGAGCGTCTTGGCGAGCCCCGGCACGCCCTCCAGGAGCACGTGTCCGCCGGTGAGCAGGCCGATGAGCAGCCGCTCGAGCATCGTCTTCTGGCCGACGATGACCCGGCCGGTCTCGGCGAGGATGAGCTCCACGAAAGCGCTCTCCCGCTTCACGAGTTCGTCGATGTCCCGGATGTCGTTCTGGGCGAGCATGCCCGACCTCACGCGGGGGCGCCGGCCGCGCCGGGCGGGCCCGCGAGGCAGAATGAACCGCGATTCACGGCGCGGGGCGGTGCCGCGTGCCGACCGCGGGCGGGATCAAACCCGATCCGCGGCGGACGTCCACAACAAAGATGCGGCGGGCGGCCTTCCCGGGCCGGGGCGGCGCCTGTCCGGACGATGTTCGCCCCGGATGGCCGCCGCGGCGCCCGCGCCGGGGCCCGCGGGATCGACGGTCCCCCGGGGGGCGTGCGTCTGCCGGGAAGGTCTTTGCGCCCCGTTCGTCTGCTGCGGGATGCCTTGACGCGGCGCGTCGCGAGCGAATGGCTTTCCGCGTTGTCGGTCTCCGGATGCCAGACAGGTCACATCTTGACGGCCCTCGCCAAGGCTGCACGGCCGCGCTCGGTCAACTGGTACTTCTGGAAGCGGCTGCGCGGCTTCCCGGGTACCGTCATCGCGACGAACCCACGTTCGAGCGCCGGTCTGAGGTAGCTCTTCAGCACGTGGACACGATTGCGGAGTCCGAGAGCTGTCCGGATTCCCTCGCCGCTGAGCGGGACACCGTTCGCTGCAAGAAACCGGAGAAGGTCCGCGACGAGAGGCGACACTTCTTGTGGGCTGACTTGTGTGGTGACTTGTGTGGTGACTTGTGTGGTGACTTGTGTGGTGACTTGTGTGGTCTCATGAGCGGCCTCATGCGCGGGCTCTTGCGCGGGCTCTTGCGCCGGCTCATGAGGGGGCTCATGAGTGGCGTCATGAGCGGCGTCGTTCCCTGGCATCCCCTCCAGCGACGCCGCCTGCGCCACTTGGACCCGGAAGGTGACCACGGCCGCCCCCGTGATTTCCCGGAACTCGGGCGCTCGGACACCGGCTGCGCCGCACATCTCCGCCACGCGGTTCGTCCCGCGGCCCCACTTCTCGATGAGGCCCGTGCGGTGGAAGACGTCCGCGATGATGGGGTTGCGAAGCACGGACAGGTGCTCGCGCTTCAGGGACTCCGGAGTGATGCCGTTGGGGTACCTGCCCGCGCTCCAGACCTCGACGCCGTCGTCGAAGATCGCCAGCGAAACGGCGCCTCCCGCGATCGAGTAGTCGCGGTGGATGAGCGCGTTGACGAGGATTTCCCGCATGGCGTCCGGCGGGATCAGGGGGGTCTCCACCCTGCGCAACTGCTCTGGAACGATCTTCGCCGGCAGCGGGAAATGACGCTGGCAGAAGAGCTGGGCCTCCTCCAGGAGCCTGAACGCGGGCGCGCGGACCTGCCGCTGGTCCATGAACTCCGTCTTCGTCACGCCCCGGAAGCGGGCCATGCGCAGCTCGCACTGCGGGTAGTCGGGAAGGAAATTCCTGCCGAACAACACCACCGCCGCGCGAAGGAGCCGCCCGTCGCGGCGCAGTCCGAGGCGGTCCAGTGCCGCGGGCAGGTTCCGGGCCGACGGCCCGGTGATGCGACCGGTGGAATCGACGATCCGGAGGATGCGGAACACCTCGTCGCGGTCGATGTCTTTGACTGTGACGTCGTCGTCGGTCTGGTTCTCCCAGCGGCGCCGGCTGTGCGCACGCTCGAACAGAAGCGCCTCGTAGCGTTCCTGCGGCATCTTCCGCGTCGTGTTGCCCCAGCGCTCGTACGCCCGCCCGTCGAAGGTGAACGGCACGGAGTCCGCGGCGGGCGCGACCGAAAGGACGACAAGGCTGCGGTCGGCGCCGAGCTCCACGCTCTCGACGGACATCTCGACCGGCGGCTCGAAGCGGTCGCGGCTCGCCGCGATTTCGTGGAAGGTCTGCGGGCTCACCTGCTGGCCGACCATGTGCCCGTCGGGCTTCACGCCGAAGACCACCCGGCCGCCGGAGCCGTTCGCGAAGCCGCAGAGGGTCTGCATCGCGTCGCGCAGCTCGCCGGTGGACCGCTTGAGCTCGAACGTGGCGGACTCGCCGCGGGCGACCAGGCGCTTGCGCCCGGCGAGGGTCATCACGGCCTCACGTTCTCCAGGAAGCTGCGGCAGCCGCTCCCTTGAAGACGATCTCGCCGCAGGCATCGAGCGCATGCCACCGGCGGGCAAACGAGCGGCGACAGGCTACAGACCCCGGGAAGCCGGGGCAAGCAGCCTCTGTGCCCGCGCGTGCAACGCCGTGTGCTGCCCTGCCGCCCCTGTTCCTGGTATGGTCCGCGCCATGCCGACGCTCGCCCCCTGCGTCGCCTGCGGGCAGCCGGCGGCCTGGCGCTGCGCGCGCTGCGGGGACCTTTGCGCTGCGCACGTGGGCCGCCTGCCGGGCCGTTTCGTGCGCTTCCGCTGCGGCGAGTGTCGCGGCGATGCGCAGCTCCTGCGGGTTCATCGGAGCGAACTCGAGCGTTTTTCGAGCCGAATCGCCTCTTCGCTGCGCGCACCCGTCGAAGGACGAGGCATTCTCGCGCTGCTGGTCGGCGTCGTCGCGATGCTCCCGATCGGCCGCCTGTGGCCGTGGATTCTGCCCGGCGGGGCTCTCGCACTGGCGGCCGGCGTGGTGCTGGCGCGGCGCACCGCCGAGGGCGCCGAGTTCGACTGGCCTGCGCCAGCGCGGTTCCTGGAGGAGGTGGCCGGGCCGCTGGGGCGCGCCGCCGCGGCCCTCGCTCCGGTGTGGGTGCTGCTCCTGATGATGCACGGCCTGCGCACGTACCAGATCATGCACGGATCATCGGGGTCGCTGGCCGCCTCGCCGCTGTTCTGGCTCGCGACGGTGCTGGCGTGCGCGTGGATTCCCGCGGCGCTGGTGCATTCCTTGACGGCGTCGGCCATCGCCGACGCGGCCGGTCCGGCCGGGGTCGTCGCGGTCGCGCGCCGGCATCCGCGCGAGTGGGGCACGATGGCCGGGGTCGCCCTTGGACTCGCGCTCTTCGCACTGGGAGCGGCAGCGCTGACGCCGCCCACATGGGCGGGCATCGCGGCCACGTGTCTGGCGTCGGTCTGGGGTCTGCTGACCCTCTGTTGCCTTGCAGGAGCGCTCGTCTACCTGCACGCCGACGACTTCGGCTGGGGCGAGGCCGACGAGGCGATGGTGGACCTCGGAAACCCCGACGCGCCCGCGCTTGCGGAGGAGAAGCCGAAGACGACGCCCGCGCCGGCGAAGGTCCCGGCGAGGCAGCGCCTCGTCGCGGCGCTGGACGCGAAGAATGCAAGACTCGCGCTGCAGATCCTGGGCGAGGTCGCGTCGCCCGGGGACGAGTTCGACGACGCCCTGCTGCTGCGCATCGGGCAGGCGGCGGCGTCGCTCAGCGAGTACTCGGTCGCGGTGAACACGCTGATGCTCGCGGGCCGCGGCTCGTCGGCCGATTCCGCGAAAGCCCTGGTGGTCGCGGCGCGCATACTGGACGAGCGCCTGCGCGACACGTTCGCGGCGAAGCGCCTCTTCCGACAGGTGCAGGAGCGCTTCCCCGGTACGCCGGCGGGGGACTTCGCCGCAAAGACCTTGAAGGAGCCTCGTTTCCTCACCGCCCGCAAGGATCGGTGACGTTTCCGGAAGGGCGTCCGGCGCCCGGAGGCAGCAGCCATGAGCGAACCCGCCGCGAAGAACGAGTACCTGGAGCAGGTGAAGGCGAAGCAGGAGCAGCTCGCGGTGGACCTGCACGCCCGGCGGGCGCGCGCGCAGGCGCCCGCGAACGCCGCGGCGTTCATTCCGGAAGCCCGGCCTGCGGGACCGCGCGCCGCATTCGCGCTCGGGGCGCGCGCCGGCATCGACATGGAGGAGCCGCGCGCCGCCGTGGACATCCGCATCACGGGCTGGTGGCGGTGGCGAACGGTCATCGTGCCGCCCAACGCCTACGTCGTCCACACGCGCCGCGGCACGAAGGATCCCGTCACCATCGGACTGGGGCTCTCGTTCGCGTTCGACCCGTACCGCGACTCATTCCTCGTCGTGCCCGCCGCGATGCAGACGATCCTCATCCACGCCGACTGCATCTGCCGCGAGCTGCAGGGACTCGTGGTGCAGGGATATGTTCAATGGATCGTCGCGGACTTCGCCACCGCGTACCGCAAGCTCGACTTCTCCGACGCCGTGGACCCAATGCGGCTCGTGAACCTGCAGTTGCGCGAGCAGGCCGAGGCGGCCATCAAGGACAAGGTCGCGACCATGAGCATCGACGAGGTGCTCAGCGACAAGCAGCCCATCATCGAGGAGCTGACGACACGCCTGCGCGCGGTGGCCGAGGGCGAGGGCGACAGCGACAAGGGGCTGGGGCTGCGCATCGTCACGGTGCAGATCAAGGAGGCGGTGGTCGCCTCGACGCGCGTCTGGGAGAACCTGCAGAAGCCCTTCCGCTCGGAGCGCGCCCGCGTCGCGCGCCTGGCGGAGCTGGCGGCCGAGAGCGAAATCAGGGCGAAAGAGCTGCAGCACGCGAAGGCGGCGGACACGGCGAGGCTGGAGAGCGAGAACGAGCTGGGCGCGCTTCGCGCGGCGCGCGAGGGCGAGGCGTTCGACCGCGAGCAGGCCGAGCAGGCGCGCCGGCACAAGGTGGAGCAGGAGAACCGGCGCGAGGAGACGGCGCGCGCGCTGGAGACGGAGCGGCGCGAGAAGGAGGGACGCCGGGCGCTGCAGGAGTCCGAGATCGACCACGCCCGGCGCATCGCCGAGGCGCAGCGCGAGGCGCGCCAGAGCGAACTGCTCAAGGAGGCGGAGCTGAGCATCGCGTCGGCGGCGCGTCAGGCGGAGGCCGCGCGCGCGGAAGCCGAGCGGGACAAGGCGAGGCTCGCCGCGGAGGCCGAAGTGGCGCGTCAGAAGCAGCAGCAGGAGCTCGCGCGCCAGGAGGCCGCGGCGCGTGCACGCCTGGCGCTGCTGGAGCTGGACCGCGCCGCCGCCAACCGCCAGGCCGAGGCGGAGGTCGCGGTGCTCGCCGCGCGCCAGAAGGCGCTCAACGACATCTCGCCGGCGCAGGTGCAGGCACGCCTTGTGGAAGTGCTGCCGGGCATCGTGGAGAAGCTGCCGGCGCCGCGCGAGCTGCGCGTCGTGCAGGTGGGGGCGGAGGCCGGCGCGCCGGTCGCGGCGCTGTCGTCGCTCGTCGCGCAGCTTGCGGCCGTGCTGGAGGCTTTCCGGAAGCCGGCAGCGCAGCAGGACAGCAAGGCGACCTAGTCGGGCCAGCGGCTGCGCGCCCCCAGATCGCGCACCTGGACGAACCCCGCCTCGCGCAGCATCGCCGCGGCCCGCGCGCTGCGGTGTCCGCTTCGGCAGTACACGAGCACCGGGCGATCGCGCGACCCCAGCTCGCCCATGCGCCGGTCCAGCTCCTGCACGGGGATGTTGCGCGCCCCCTCGAGGTGAACCGCCTCGAACTCCGCCGCCGTGCGGACGTCCAGCAGCGTCGCGCCGGACTCCACGAGGCGCCGCGCGTCGCGCCCGGAGATGTCGCCGCTCAGGCCGAACAGGCACCCTGCGGCCAGGAGCGCCGGCAGCAGGAGCGTGCGCAGGTGCCGTGCGTCGCGGAACGTGCGGTGCCCTCGCGGCGGATGCAGCATCGGCGGAATCTCCCGCGGCCTGCGGTCAGCCGCGCGCCGGCTCCAGGTCGAAGTCGGCGTTCAGGCGCGAGCACAGCTCGGCGAGCTCGTCGCGCAGCTCGCGCACGCGCACCTGCGCCGGCACGATCATGTCCAGATCCGGCGTGAAAAGGCGGGTTCCCGAGAAAGGCGCGGGCTCGAGGCGGGTCTCCAGCGACTCGATGTTGACGTCGTGCCGGCGCAGCGACTCGGCCACCTCGTGCAGGATGCCCGGCCGATCCGGCGAGTAGGTGCGAAGGTGGTAGGGGACACCGGACGCCGCCGTCGCCGCCGCGGTCTCGGCGCCGAAGGTCACCGCGAGCCCCAGCCTGCCGGCTTCCGCGCCCAGACGCGCGCGGGCCGCGACGAGCGCTCCCTCGTCCCCCTCGACGAGCATGACCACGGCGAAGCGGCCGTGCAGGTTGACCATGCGGGAGTCGGCGACGTTCGCCCCGGACGAGGCCAGCACCCCCGCGAGGTCGCTGACGATGCCGGGCCGGTCGGGACCGACGGCGGTGATCACAAGCTCGGCGGTGTTCTCCATGCTGCCTCCGGGCGCGCGGCGCGGCCCCGTGCGCCTACTTGATGTAGAACCACTTGCGCTTGTAGTAGCAGAACGACCCGCCGCTGCCGCTCGTGTAATCCGGCGAGCAGTAGTAGTTGGCGTCGATGGAGCACGGATCCGAGAAGCGCGAGGTTCCCGAGCCCACGTAGTCGCCTGCGTGCCCCATGCTCGGGTAGCCGCAGAACCCGTTGAAGCCGAGGAACCCGGTGCAGTTGTTGTCGCCCTCGTTGAAGTTGGAGTAGTAGAGGCCTTGGCTGACTTGGTTGGTGTACTGGATGATGCAGGAGCCCGCACCCACGTTCGTGCCGGAGCGGTTGTAGACGGCGGTCGGGTCGGCGGTGAAATTGTAGTTCGAGTCCATCTGCAGGCCCACGAGCCGGCCCATCGTGAGCTCCGCGTCGGCGATGGTGCGCACGCGCTTTCGGAGCTGTGCTGCCGTACCGCTCTGGGCCAGCATCCGTTTCCACTGCGGCAGAGCCATGACGTAGTTCTGGGTCGGATCGGCCGTTCCCAGCGACACGGTGCGCGCACCCGTGGCGACCGTGTAGTTGCTCGCCCGCCAGAATTCGCCCTGGGACGCCACGCTCGTCACGAGCGCCCATCCGCCGCCGTCGAGCGTCTGATCGCACCACGCCTGGAACGCGCCCGTGCCGCCCGGGTTGACCGTGTACAGCCCGTCCCCGGTCGAGCCGCTGTACGAGTACGGTGCACTCGGGCTCATGTAGGCCGCGCACGAGGCCGCGTAGGTCCCGTCGAGCCACTGGCGCGCACCGCCGCTCACTACGACGCCGTACGAGCTCGCCGTCGTCACGGACCACGTCGTCTGGAACCCGCCCATGGTGATCGTCGCGGTGTTCGTCGCCCCGAGCACGCCGGAGGTGAGCTTCACCGCCAGCGTCTGCCCCTGTGAAATCGTGCCCGACGCGACCCACGTCGTGCTCCCGTTGATCGAGAGCTGCGGCGATCCGGCGCCCGTCACACTCACCGTGAGCGGTGCCGAGTAGCCGGTCGGAGTGACCGTGGCCGAGGTCGTGGCCGTGGTGGCGAGGACGCCCGTGACGTTCGAGAACGAGAACGAGCTCGGATCGGTCGTGGTCGTCACCGTCCAGTTCACCGACGTCGAGCCCGCCGTCACGGTGGCCGTGCGCCCCGTGTTCGCGGCGCTCGCGCTGGTCAGGCGCACGGCGAGCGTCTGGCCCACCCCGAGCGTGCCCGACGTGACCCACGTGCTGCTGCCGTTGATCGAGATCTGCGGGCTGCCCGCTCCCGACACGGAGACCGGCACGGCGCCCGTATGTCCGGTCGGCGTCACCGCGCCCGACGTCGTGAGCGTGTTCCACGACGCCGCGGCCGGCGTGCCGAACGTGAAGGTCGCGGGGCTGGCCGACGAGGTCACCGTCCACGTCGACGAGATGCTGCCGACGACCACCGTCGCGGCACGCGCGGTGCTCGCGGCGTTCGCGCTCGCGAGGTGCACGCGCAGCGCCTGGTCCGGCAGCAGCGTGCCCGAGGTCGCCCACGCGCCGCCGTCGATCGATATCTCCGGCGACCCGTCGCCGGACACGCTCACCGCGAGCGGTCCCGTATGCCCGGACGGCACGACGGAGTCGCTCTCGACGAGCACGTTCCACGCGGCGCCCGGCACGTTCGCGAACGAGAAAGCGCCCGGATTTGCCGTGGTCGTCACCGACCAGGCGGTCTGGTAGCTGCCCATGGCGAGCGTCGCCGTGCGCGTCGTCGCGGCGGCGCCGGCGCTCGTCAGCCGCAGCGCCAGCGTCTGTCCCGGCGCGATGGTGCCCGAGGCCGCCCACGCTCCTCCGTTCACGGACAGCTCGGGACCGCCGTCGCCCGCGACGCTGACCGGAAGCGCTCCCGTATAGCCCGCCGGCGTCGCCGCCCCCGACTCGACGACGGCCGACCAGGCCGCGCCCAGCACGTTGGACCAGCCGAAAGCGCCCGGATTCGTGGTGGTCGTGATGGACCAGCTCGTCGTGTACCCGCCCACGACGACGAGCTCGGAGGTCGTCGTGAGCACCGTCGCGGAGCTGGCCGCGCGCACCCGCAGCGAGTCCCCCGCCGTCACCGACGACGTCGTCGTCCACGCTCCGTTGTTCACCGAGAGCGCCGGACTTCCGGGGCCGGTGATGCTGGCGAGCACCGCTCCGGAAATGCCCGACAGCGCCACCGCGTTCGACTCCACGATCGCGGAGACGCCCACGCCCGACGCGTTCGTGAAGTTGAACGGCACGATGCCGCTGAGGTTGTGCCCGCCCAGGTTCATCATGTGCGAGCCGTCCCACGTGAAGAACGCCGCACTGCGGGCTCCGGGCGCGGTGGCGACGATGGAGTTGCCCGAGAACTCCCACGAGGAGCCCCACGCCAGGCTGTGGCCGCCCGTGGAATCCTGCGTGATCCACACGGTGTAGAGCTGCCCGGGCACGGCGCCCGTCGGAGCGCCCATGATGCGGTCGCCCCCCAGCGTCACCTGGAAGACGGTGCCCGGGGCCGCGTCCACCGCGATGGTCGGAGCGTCGGCGAGCTCGACGATGGAGGGCGGCAGATCCCACCCCGATGCGACGGTCTTGCAGTTGGCCCCGGTCGTGTCGCAGAGCTGCTGCGCGCGGATGGCGCCATCGACGTGAAGAGGCGCGCCCGGAGCGTCGGTGCCGATGCCCAGCCGTCCGGACGGGTCCCAGCGCAGCCCGGCGCTCTGCGACAGCCCTCCCGAGGCTCCGCCGAACACCACGCCTCCCGGCGCGAACGCGGTGGCGCCCGTGCCTCCGCTTGCCACGCCCAGAGGTGCGCCGAACACCGGCGCCTCGGTGAACGTCTTCGTGCCGCCCAGCGTCTGCGCTCCCGAGAGGTCCACGTAACCCGACGAGAGCCCTCCGACGTCGGACACGAGCAGCGACGCGGGCGACCACGCGGACCCGTCGTAGCGCAGCACCTGCGCGCCGGCGGGAATCGTGGAAGCGACCGGAATTCCTCGGATTTTCGCCACCTCGGGGCTGGCTAGGGCGCCGCCCAGGTCTCCGCCGCACTGCGTCGCCGCGTCGTATTTCGCGCCGAAACGGACCCAGTCGGCCGACGCCAGATACCCGTCGGTCGAGGCACTGGCCGCGGCGAGAGAGAGCTCGGGCGTGGTCGACCCGTACCACGCGGTCAGCGGCGGCAGCGCCGTCACGCTCGTGACCGTCCCGCCGCCGTTGGCGTCCGCGGCGGGCTCCCACTGCGCTCCCGTCCACTTCAGCACCTGGCCGGCCGCCGGCGCGTTCGTGGACACCTGCCGCGACTGCAGACGCGCGACGACCGGCGCGGCGAGCGTGCCGGAGAGGTCGCCGCCGCACTGCGAGGCGGGGCCCAGCTTCGCGCTGAAGGAGGTCCAGTCGACCGACGACAGATAGCCGGACGAGGCCGAGCCGGCCTGCGCGATGGAGAGCGCCGGCGTCGCGTTCGCGCCCGCGACGGACAGCGGCGCCGCGGCTGAAACCGCTGTGACAGTGCCCGCGACGGCGCACTGCCACGCGGAGCCGTCGCGTACGAGCCCCTGGCCCGCGGCGCAGGACTGCAGCGCGATGGTCTGCGACGCGTCGTCGACAGCGATGCCGGGTCCGCCGGCGTAGCGTGCGCTCCCCGCCAGGCGCCCGTCCGCGTCGATGACCGTCTGTCCGGCGACCGTCAGCGACGCGACGTCGGCGTGCCCGCCCGCGACGCTCCGGGCCGTGAAGGCGTAGGCGGCGGCGCCGATCTGCTGGCGCGGCGAGAGCGTCTCCGACCCGACGCGAACCTCGAGCCAGCGCACGCCGCCCTCGAAGACGGCGTCGGAAGGCGGCGACACCAGCCCCAGGAACGTGGCGTAGTAGCCGTCCGAGAGCCCGAGCGTCTGGGTCTCCCACCACAGCGCGCTTCCGCCCGCCTCGAGGGCGAATATCGAGAACGTGACCGAAGCGGTCCCCGTCGCCGCGGTCCCGTCGGAGCGCACGAGCCGGCCCTGGTAGCCCAGCAGGTGCGGCGCCTGGGCCTGCGCGGACGCGGCGGCGAGCCAGCAAAGGAGCGGGAGCGTCCATCTGGCCGCGATTGGGCTGGGCATCGGGGGGTCTCCTGCGTGCGCGGCGTGCGGCAGAGCGTTTTCCGGGCATTCTACCCCAACGGCGTGCCGGCCGCAGCCCGGTCCGCCCGTGCGCGCCGCGGTGCGGCCCCGGGGGCGCGCGCCGGGAAGGCCCTCCCGCGGCGCCCCGCGCTGCCGTACAATCGCGCCTTCCGCCCGGCCGGATGCGACGGCACGCGGAAGACGGGAGCGGGCATGAAGGCGCGCATCGGATGGATCGCGGCGGCGGCGCTGGGCGCGGCGTGCGGCGCCGACATCGTGCCGGACGCGAACATGTCGCCCGCCTCGGAGCAGCTCGACGTGGCGGCGGGGCCTTTCACCATGGGCTGCGGCGCCTCGGACACCGACTGCGGCCCGTCCTCGAGCCCCTACAACGACGAGAAGCCCGCGCACCAGGTGACGCTCTCGGCGTTCAAGCTGGACCGCACCGAGGTGACGCAGGCGGCGTACAAGACCTGCGTGGACGCGGCCAAGTGCTCGCCGCCGGCGTGCGGCTGGGACCCGGCGAACAAGGCGCAGCACCCCGTCGTGTGCGTCGACTGGAACCAGGCCAAGGCCTTCTGCGAGTGGGCCGGCAAGCGTCTGCCCTCCGAGGCCGAATGGGAGAAGGCCGCGCGCGGCACGGACGGGCGCCGCTATCCCTGGGGCGGCGACGCGCCCACCTGCGATCACGCGAACTTCGGCGAGTGCGGGGGGACGACGAAGGCGGTGGGCACCCACGCGCTGGGCGCCAGCCCGTTCGGCATGCAGGACATGGCGGGCAACGTCTGGGAGTGGACGGCGGACTGGTACGGGCCGAACAACTATCCGGCCGCACCGGTGACCGATCCGAGGGGGCCGGCCACGGGCACGGTGCGCGTGGTGCGCGGCGGGGCGTTCTACAGCTTCCCGGGCACGCTCCGGGTTTCGCACCGCTACGCCTTCGACCCGGGCGCCGTGATGTACCCGTACCTCGGCTTCCGCTGCGCGAAGTAGACGCAACCCCTCGGATTTCTTACGTCTTTCCGGCCCGCTGGCGCTCCTCCGCAATGGCGGGAGCGTGGCCGCCCGTGATCCTCAAAGCCTACCGGCAGCATGATCGTGGCCGTCGCCGGTGTGCGGCGAAGCGAGGCTGCACGGCTGGAGTGATCCAGAGCCCCGATCGGCCTCTGGTGCGGGAACGAACCGGTGCGGCCCCGGATCGGGGTGCTACGGCTTGGGCAGCGACCAGACTCCGGCCTGGTCCCCGTCGGCGACGACCGCCAGCGCCCGGCTGCCGTCGAGCGCGAGCTGCGCGTCGATGACGTTCTTCAGCAGCTCCACCGGCGGACCGGCGGGGGTCGTGCCCAGCAGCGTCGCCGCCCGGAACACGTCGTCGATGGGGTCGGGCCGCGGGTCGGCGCGGAACAGGGCCCAGTCGACGCCGACGGCCGCCCTCAGGCTGCCCTTGACGGCGCCCTCGCGCAGCAGCCCCGCCGCGCCGCCCTCGACGGACACGTAGACCTTGCCCGCGCCGCTGCCCGGCGCCACCGAGCCGACGCACACCATCCGGTCGGCCACGTCGAAGCGCGCGGCGTTGCCGGCCGGCACCCGGGTGGCCACCTGAACGGGCGCGGCCGTCGGGGTGCCGAACACGAGCCTGCCGAGGCCGTTGTAGTCGGGCGTGGCCGTCAGGTCCCTCACGTCCACGATGGCGGCCAGCTTGCCGCTCTTCGGGCTGAACTGGACCGAGTCCCAGGCGACCGCGGCCCCCACGGCCACGGGGGTCGCGGTGCCGGCCACCTGCGCCACGGACACTTCCGCCAGCAGGCCGCGCCCCCGCATGGCGACGCCGGTCGCGAACGCCACGCTGGCGCCGTCCGCGGAGAGAATCGGCGCGACCGCTCCCGTGGCGTCGGCCACCTCGCGCACCTGCGCGCCGGTCCAGAGCGCGGCCTTCGACTTCGTGAAGAACGCCGCGACCGCCCCGTCGCCCGAGAGCGCGGGCAGCGAACCGTCGGTCGCGATTCGCGTCGGGTTCTCGCCGCCCAGGGGCACCTTCATGAGGGCGCCCGTCGGGTCGGCGAAGGCGGCGACGGAGCCGTCGCCGGCCACCGCGAACGCGGGGCGCTGGTAGGGGCCCAGCACCCGGGCCTTCTCGGCCAGCCGCACGGAGGTGCCTGCCGCCATGTCGATGGCGAGCAGCGTGCCGTTGCCGTCGCCATCGACCGAGACGGCGGCCACCGCATGGGCGCGGCCCGCGTCGAACAGCACCGCGACGGGCGGGGCGTCGCCGCCCAGCGCGCGGGTGGTCGAGCCGTCGGACCAGCTCAGCATGCCCCGGTCCGTGTCGGCCGAGTAGCCGGACACGAAGAGCATTCTGGCGCCCGCGCCGAAGGAGGCGCCTCCGGCCTGCACGCCCGAGGCCTGCGGGACCGGCTTGGGGGAGGTGCCGTCCAGGGGGGCGAAGAACAGCGCGCCGATGCCGTCCTGGTTCGGGTGGTCGACGAAGAGGATGGCCGCGGGCTCCGCCGTCGTGATGCGCACGGAGTCCACCGACGCCTGCTCGGCGAGCTGGAACGCGCCCGCGTTCTTTCGCAGCAGGTCGAGCGCCCCCTTCACGAAGTTCGGGTCCATGGCGCGCGCCGCCACGGCGCTCGTGGCGACCGTGCCGGGCCAGACGCGCCGGTAGCCCGTGCCCGTGGCGAGCTGGGCGCTGGCCTCGCCGCCGGTGATCCTGGGCGGTTTCACGGGATCTTCCGAACAGGAGAGCGAGAAGGAGGCCGCGACGGCGGCCGCGAGAATCCGGCAACGGGCCGGCGAGTGCGAAAGAAACCCGTACATGCGACGCCTCCGTCCCGGAAGGCATGCCCTGCCCGACCGGCCCGACCGCCCGGCATGCTGCCGCCACCGCCGCTCCGTTGCAAGCAGGAAGGATGCCTTGGGCGTCTGACGATTCCGGGGGGGCCCGGCCTCAACGGATGGGCAGTCCCGCCGTGCGCCGCGCCTCGGCCTTGGCCCGTTGGCAATGCCGACCTCGCGGCGCACGGCGGGCTGCCCATCCGACGCAGGCGTCCTGCCGAAGATCGCTCGGTCGATCGCACCGGCGGTCGGGCGGACAAGCCGCCGTCCACTGGACGGCCAGTCCTCCCGCGTCGCCATCGTAGTGCTCGATCCAGATGCAGCACGGAAGGGATGCCGGAGGGTGCGGATTGCAGAAGCGGGTCCCGCATGTCCCCCGTGCCGCTCGCACCGAGGGCGGTTGGAGAGGGGGCGGGCACGGACCGCGCCCGGAATCCGCACCGCCGGACTGCGCCCGGCAGGCCCCGCCGCGGGCCTGCGCTACCATGCGCGCCCCGGAGGCCGGACGTGCGCCTGGCGTGGATGATCGTGCTGTGGAGCGCCGCGGCCTCCGCGCGCGAGGCCGGCGTCCTGCCCTCCACGCGCAAGTACCTGCCGGGACTGGGGATTCCGGACGTTTCCGTCGCGCGCCTGGACGCCGCGCGCAACGAATGGGCGGCGTTCCAGATCGTGCTGCGCGACCCGGCGGGCGCCGTCGGCGTGAACGCACGCGCGGAGGGCTTCGAGGCTGCGGTCGACGCCGTGCGGCTCTACCGCGAGCATTTCGTCGACATCGCGACGGGCTCGCCGTTCGGGGTTCCCCGGCACGACCGGCTGCCGGGACGGTACCCGGATCCTCTGATTCCGCTGCGCGATCCCTGGAGCGGAAAGGACGCCGGCGCCCCGTTCGCACTCGCGCCCGGCGAGGAGGCGGTTCTCTTCGTCGATCTGCACGTGGCGGAGGCGGCGCCTCCGGGCAGACACGGCGGGCGCGTGGTCGTTTCCGCCGCGGACGGATGGCAGTGGATTGTCGAAGTCGAGCTGAATTCGAGGCGATTCGCGATCCCGCGCGAGCGCGGCATCGGCACCGCTTTCGGCTTCGGCGGCGGCGTGCGCGGGTTCCACGGCGGGCCGGCGGGCGAGCCGCGCGCCGGGTACGACGCCGTCGTGCGCCGCTACTACGACGAGATGCACGAGCACCGGCTCGACCCGACGGACCTGGACGGACCGGTCGAGTTCCGGTTCGACGAGGCGGGGCGTCTGCTGCTCGTCGACTGGGCCGCCTACGACGCGGCAGTCGCACCCTGGCTCCACGGGAGCAGGTTCCCCGACGGCGCCGGGGTGGCCCGCTTCAACGTCGACCGGTTCCGCCCCGGCTCGGGAATCGGCGGATTCACGGAGGACGGCTACCGGCAGGCCGCGCGCGCGTTCGCCGAACACCTCGACGCGAAGGGATGGTGGAAGCGCGCATGGGTCTACGCCTCCGACGAGCCGTGGCTGCACCCGCAGACCGCCGACGAGTCGTACCGGGCCATTGCGGCCGACATCCGGCGGCTCCAGGGCGCGAGCCCTCTGTGGCGCCGCAAGACGCTCGTGACGAGCCCTTTCGACGCGCGCCTGGACGGGCTCGCCGGCATCTGGTGCCCGTCGACGCCCATGTACGAAGACTGGTGGTGGTTCTGGGACCCGAAGCCCGGTCGCGCGCTCTACCCGCAGCGCATCGCCGCCGGCGAAGAGCTGTGGTTCTACGTCTGCAACGCGAACACGCCGCCGTACGCGGGGTACGACATCGACTCCGCCGTCGGGTACGAGCCGCGCATCGCGAAGTGGGGCGCCTGGTACGAGCACGCGTCGGGGTTCCTGTACTGGCGAATGAACTTCTGGCCTCAGGATGATCCGTGGAACGTGCCGGCCGACGTCGCGGGCTTCGGCCGGGACTACGCGCGCAACGGCGACGGATTCCTCTTCTACCCGGGCGATCACGACGGAACGGCCGCCCCGAAGGGATCGCCGGCGGATGTGCGCATCGACGGCCCCGTGCCGAGCTTCCGTCTGAAGCAGGTGCGCGACGGGCTGGAGGACTGGGAGCTGTTCCGGCTGGCCGAGTCGTTGGGCGCCGGCGAGTGGACGCGCAAGCAGGTCGGGCGTGCGTATTCGCGCTTCGGGACGTTCTTCGTGCAGGGCTGCGGCGAGTCGGACCCGAACCTGTATTGGGTGCAACTCTTGCCAGATCCGACTGCCCGAGGGCGCCCGCGGCCCTCACCCCCCGACCCCCTCTCCACACGGGCCGCGGGGCGCAGCGCTCGATCCTGCGTGGTTGCGGCCCGGTGGAGA
>Ga0172368_10004493_pt1 | contig 16126 bp, 13 predicted proteins | sample Lak11m_FD_114540 | JGI IMG/M metagenome (GOLD analysis project Ga0172368, IMG submission 114540) | Freshwater microbial communities from Kabuno Bay, South-Kivu, Congo - kab_022012_11m | ecosystem: Environmental > Aquatic > Freshwater > Lake | place: Democratic Republic of the Congo: South-Kivu...
GGCAGAAAGTGCCGAAAATCTGAAAGATAACCGACAAGATCCAACGGATTTCGCCGCTCCGCATTCTTTTTGGCGGTCGTTTTCGACCTCTCTTATCACTTCGCTCATATCCGTTTGGGGGGGTCGTTCTATTTCAGTTTGTTAACCGCTGCTTCTTGCAGGGGAGTCACACATTCAAAATGATGTTCCAAACACTTGGGGTCGAATAATCCCCTTTTGTGGGCCCGGCTGGGTTCGAACCAGCGACCAAGCGGTTATGAGCCGCGCGCTCTGCCACTGAGCTACGGGCCCGGCAGGCTGCATTTATTATATCATATCGCCGTTACACGGACCGGAAGGCTACACGCAAATCAGGCAACCAGGCGCTGAACCAGCTCATAGACCTGGGCCAGGCTGAACGGCTTGCTGATGTAGTCGTTGGCCCCGGCTTCAATGCTTTTCTCCCGGTCTCCCACCATCGCCAGCGCCGTCAGCGCCACCACCGGCACCGCGGCAATCCGCTGGTCAGGCAGCGCGCGCAGCCGCCGGATTGTCTCCAGCCCGTCGATCCCCGGCATCTGGATATCCATCAGGATGACATCCGGCACAAAACCCGCAACCTGGTCCAGGCATTCGTAACCGCTGTTCACTGAGAAAACCTGCATCTTGCGCGAGGCCAGAAAATCGGCCAGGATGGTGATGTTGATCTCATTGTCGTCCACGATCATCACCTTGATGCCGCCTTCTTCAACCGCGGGCTGAGCAGGTAGCGCGGCTGAAGCAACCGCCGCGAGGGACTCGGCCTGCGGCTCCTTCAGGGTCTTGGCCCACACCCAGGGCAGCGCGACCGTGAAGCGGCTGCCTTCGTTTTCCACGCTTTTTACCTCCACCGTCCCGCCGTGGATTTTGACAAGGTCGTTCACCAGCGCCAGACCCAGGCCTGTGCCGGCCTGCTCGCGCGCCAGGCTGCTGTCCAGCTGGACAAACGGCTTGAACAGGCGCTCCATATCCTCCGGTTTGATGCCAATCCCATTGTCCCAAACGCTCAGATACACCCTGCGTTCCGACTCGCTGGAATTCACGTCCAAGCCCAGCCGCCCACCCTGCGGGGTGTATTTCACCGCGTTGCTGAGCAGGTTCACCAAAATTTGCTTGAGCCGGCGCCCGTCTCCCTGCATCATAATATCCGGCGGGCTGATTGCATAACTGACATCCTGGCTTTTCTTCTGCGCCATAGCGCGGATCAGGTGCAGGCTGGCCTCGCACACATCGTTGAGCTGCAGCCAATCCATCTCCAGGGTCAATTTTCCGGCTTCCAGCTTGGACAGGTCGAGGATGTCATTGATCAACTCCAACAAGTGGCGGCCCGAATTTTCGATATTGCCGACCGAACGCAGCTGCCGCTCGTTCAGCGCGCCATATGTTTGCATCTGCAGCGCCTCGGAAATGCCCAGAATGCCCGTCAGCGGGGTGCGCAGCTCATGGCTCATGCTGGCCAGGAATTCATCTTTCATGCGCATAGCGCTGCCCATCTCCTGGTTGGCCCTGCGCAAAGTCTCTTCGGCCTGTTTGCGCAGCGTGATATCGCGCACCACGCTTTGCACGAGGATGATCTGCCCTGAAGGTTCGCGGATCGCCGAAAGATTGACCTCCACCTCGACCTGCTCGCCGCCCGCCTTGAGATACGTCCTTTCGTAGAGCGGCACAGCCTCCCCGCGCAGCACCGCCGAGAAACGGTCATACTCCTCCTGGCGCTGCCCGGGGACGATCATATCCCCAATCCGGTGGGTCAGAAATTCCTCGCGCGAGAGTCCAAGAATATCCAGGCCCTTTTGGTTGACTGCCACAGTTTCACCAAACGGTGAAAACAGGTATATGCCATCGTTGGAGTTTTCAAACAGGGCGCGGTAGGTCGTTTCGCTGCGCCGCACCTCCTGGGTGCGCTCCCGGACGCGCTCCTCCAATGTGCGGTTCAAATCTTCCAGCTGCTGCTGGGTCGTTTTCAAATCGTGAATATCGGTCGCGTTCACCAGGGCATACATCACCTGCCCATCTGCACCATAGATCGGTTGGATGGTGGTGCGATGCCAGCGCATCTGGCCCTTCACCTTGCTTTGGTTCTCAAAGACTTCCTGCCTGCCCTGGCGGATGGCTTGCCGCACCAAATCCAGATATCTGCTGGCGGCCGGTTCGGGGAACAGGTCGTGAATGCTTTTGCCCTGCAGCACAGACGCCTGAGCGCCAAACATCTGCGCCGCCAATTCATTCAGATAGAGCAGCACACCGTTTTGATCCACGCTGATGATCACATTATCCAGGCTTTCCATCAACGCGCGGTATTTCTCTTCGCTGGCGCGCAGGGCTTGTTCCTGCCGCCGGGATTCGGTTACATCATAGGCGACGCTGATGACCGCCATTGGGCTGCCCTGTCCATCCAGCAGCGGCGTCAGGTTGACATGGGTTGGGAAAACGCGCCCGTCTTTGCTGATAGCTGGCAGCTCGCCCACCCAAACTTCACCGCGATTCAGTTTTTCCTCAATCTGGGCTGACTGCTCCGGGCTGATGGAATGTGCGACCAGCTGGGCATTCTGTTTGCCCAATACCTCGGCCTCGCTCCAGCCGTAGAGCGTTTCCGCGAACTTATTCCAATAGGTGACCTTTCCAGACAAGTCGGTGGCGATGACCGCCTGAGCCACCTTGGCCAGCAAGCTGGCCTGGAAGCGCTGCATCTCCTGCGCCACGCGCCAGCCGGTGATATCCGTGCAAACACAGGTCATCAAACGCAGGCTGCCATCATCGCCCAGAATCGGGAAGCCGCGCTCGCGGATCCAGCGCAGCGAACCGTCCGCCGGCAGGATGCGGTACTCGATCTCATAGGCGGCGCCCTTCGCGTCCGAGGTGTCGATCCTTTCCTTATATGCTGCCAGATCGTCCGGATGGATGATGCTGAGAAAATCGCGCGGAGACAAATAAAGCTGCGCCACGGGCATTTGCCAGAGCTTTTCAAAGGCTGGGCTGGCATACAGCACATGCGTGATCCCCGGTGTATGCATCCAAAACACATCTTCGATCGTCCCGGTGATCAGGCGCAGCTTTTCTTCGCTCTCACGCAGGGCCAGTTGGGCCACGCGGCTGGCGGTGATATCCGCAAACGACGCCACTACCCCCTTCAAAGCCTCGCCCTCCTTGGCCATCGGCTGGGTGTTGACCGACAGCCAGATCATGCGCCCGTCCGGTTTGTTCAGGCCCATGATGACATTCGAGCAGGGCTTGCCCGTGCGCAGCGTGTACAGAGTCGGATTTTCTTCAGGCTTGAATTCAGAGCCGTCCTCGTGCAGCACATGCCAGTTGGGATGGCTGGATCGGCTGCCGCGCAAACTGCCTTCAGGCAAATCAAGGATTGTCTGGGCGCTGGCGTTGTAATCCACGATGGTCCCGTCCATGCCGTAGACCAGGATGCCCTCGGCCAGCGCGGATACCACACCGCGGTAACGCGCTTCACTCTCGCGCAGCGCCTGGTCGGCGCGATTGCGCTCCTCCAACTCGTCGTTCGCGCGCGCCAGGGAGCGCCGTGTAACCTGGCTGGAAAAATACTGCAGCAGCGAAATAAGGGTCATAAACGAAATAATGGTCAGCCAAACAGTCGCGGGTGTGGTTTGATAAGCTGACGTGGGAAGGCGGCCTATGCCGTCGAGGTAGACCATCCCCAGTCCTGAAAGACCGCTGGCAGCCGCCACCAGGGCAATTCCTCTGCCGCCAAAAACGATGCTTGCCAGAAAAGTCACCAGCATATATCCGGCAAAACTGGGTGCTCTGACCCCGCCGCCTGTGTAAGCCATGACCGTGACGATCAGCCAGAGCGCGGCGACCGCCAGACCGCTGCCTAATACCAGCTTACCGCGCCGGATTAAGACCAGCGCCAGGATACACACAGGGTCCATCAACAGGATCACTTGCAGCGGCCGTTCAGGCTGCTCTGGAGACAACAGAAGGGCGGCCAGCATGGTCAGCGTGATCATGATGATGAACACCCACAAAAAAACGCTCATGATCCGGCTGGCATTGGCCTGGAAATCGGTATTTTCGTCAGAAGGAGAAAATGCTTTATTTAACCTTCTAAGAAGATCCACAGGGTTGAGTGGCATGCTATGCCTCCGTTCGGTTCAGCTGGGCACGCGAGAAGTTCGCCCTAAATCGGCCGCCGCACATTCATACCCCCTGATAAATCTGCCCACAGCACAAACGTGCACCGACATTTCTCATTACCCATTACAGTCCCCTGCCGCGCTTTCAAAAACAGAAAATTGTAATAAAAATGTTATCCACATCATAACATGAACAGCGCAAAAATTGGAGAGTGCGATAGGCCCGTGATTGGCGCATGGCGCGCCCGTTCAGGCAAACTCGCCGCGCATCGCCGCGGGCAGCAGCCTGGCAATTTCGCGCATCACCTGCTCCGCCGCCACGCGGTCCAACGCTTCGCGCGCGGTCACAGCTGGCGGCGGCAGCTCAAACGGCGCGCCAAAGCGCACGGTGAGCTGGCTGTCCTCCGCATAAACGCCTACAGGCAGCAGGCGTCCGAGTCTTTCTGCCAGATTGAGCATAAAGCGCCCGCTGCCAGACGGCGGCCAGCCAAGACTTAAGTCCGGCGTATTGTGGCCCTCCGGAGCCAGGCCGACCAACGCGTTGGGGTGCGAGCGCGTAAATTGAGTGATCCTGCGCACCGCGGCGGCGCGCTCAGCCTCCTCGTGCGGGCGCGGCGGCATCACCGGCATATTGGTGAAACCATATACGTTTGCCACGCGCCGGAAAGCCCAAGCGCTCAGCGGCCCGAGCGTGCGCGCCCCCAGCCAGCCCGGAAACGTCCAGGCGGCCGTCATCACCCAATGCGGGTCGGCGGGCAGGGCTGCGCTGAGCGCCATGACGGGCCACCACACCCCAATTTTCGGATGGTTGTAGTGATTCATCACCACCAGAAACGGACCCTGAGCTGGAATGCCGGCGCGCCCTTCCACGCGGATGGGCGGCGCGAAACGCAGCGCATCGCGCGCGTCATCGCGCAGTGAGCGTCTATGCCCCAGCAGCCCGGCCGCCGCCAGGCGCAGCAGCGGGACGGCGGGCAGGGCATAGGAGCGGCGGTTCAACCCAGCACCGCCGCCGCCAACCCAAGAATCTCCTCTTCACGCACGTACAAGCAAGCTGCCATCGCAATCCCTTGCAGCGTCGATGAAATATCGCTGCCCGCCCGCGCGGCAACAGCCAGTGGGATCCCGCGCGCGTGAGCATAGCCAGCTTCGATGCCCAATCCAACCCCCTTCTCCGAAAGCTCCACCAGGATCAGATCGCTCGCCTCAATCGCGGCGAAGGTGCGCCGCATCAGCTCGCCAGGCTCAAATTGAACCCTGCCCCAGTTTTCCAGGTCGCGCACCACGCAGTAGGGCGCATGCCCGGCGCTTTCCAGCAGTCCGCATAGGCGCTCGATCTGGGCCTGGTTGCGCCCGTCGGCGTGATATTTGATCGATAAAAAGATCGCTGCCACACTCGCATTCTACCATGCGCATGCTTGCAGTTTGATTACATCATGGCGTCGAGGCTCTCCATAGTACCCGTTTGTTGTATGATTAAAGAGACTCAGCAGGAAGTACCCCTCGATGAATCAAAACCTCACTACTCTCCCGCTTCCACCCGGCAGCCGCGATGGCCTGATCATCCAGGCGCGCGGCCTGCACAAGGTCTACTTACGCGGGCAGGAACGGGTGGAAGCGCTGCGCGGGGTTGACCTGGACGTGCGCGCCGGCGAATTTGTGGTGCTGATGGGCCCCAGCGGCGGCGGCAAATCTACATTACTGCACCTGCTGGGCGGGATCGACCGGCCCAGCAGCGGCGCGCTGACCGTGGCCGGGGTTGCCCTGGAAAGCGCCAGCGAAAGCCAGCTGACCCGCTTCCGGCGTGAGCACGTCGGTTTTGTATTCCAGTTTTACAACCTGCTGCCCTCGATCGACGCTCAGGAAAACACCGCTCTGCCACTGCTGGCCAAGGGCGCTTCACGGCGTGAGGCACTGCGCCAGGCCGAAGCGGTTCTAGCCCAGGTGGGGCTGGCCGACCGTCGCCGGCACAAGCCATCCCAGCTCTCTGGTGGTGAACAACAGCGCGTGGCCATCGCGCGCGCCGTGGCCACCGACCCGCGCCTGGTGCTGGCCGACGAGCCCACCGGCGACCTCGACAGCGCCGCCGCCGATGCAGTCATGCGCCTGATGCGCGATTTCAACCAGCGCCTTGGCACCACATTCATCATCGCCACCCACAATGAGCGCCTGGGCGCCGGCGGCGACCGCCTGCTCGAACTGCGCTCGGGCCTGCTGCGCGAAAAGACATGAAAACGCTCTTGCTGTATGCCTGGAAGGACATTCGCCACGATTGGGCGCGCACGCTGCTCAGCATCACTGGGCTGGCCGTGCTGGTTTTCAGCTACCATCTCTTGGGGGCCATGTCGGCCTCCTTCAGCAATTTCGCGCGCGACCCCGGCGTCAACCGCAACCTGATTGTGATCGAAGCTGACCTGATCGACCCGTCTGAAGCGGTGCTCGAACCGGACGCGCTCGCCGCCGCGCGGGCCTACATCCCTGCCCAGGTTGCGCGCGTTTCCCCGCACATTTTCCGCCAGGTGCGCGCCGGCGAGCGCATCGTCCAGCTGCGCGCCGCGCCCCTATCTGACTGGGAGCCGCTCTACCGCATGCAGCTGCTGCAAGGCGGCTGGCCGGAACAACCGCATGAAATCGCCTGCGCAGAAACCGCGGCGCGCGCCAATGGCTGGACCCTGGGTTCGCGCGTGCGCATCTACGGCAGCGATTTCAGCATTTCAGCCATCTTTCGCGCCCAGGGTTCGCTCTTCGCCGCGCTCTGGATGCCGCTCGAACGCGCCCAAACGCTCTACGGCGCCAGCGGGCGCATCCAGGCCATGTACGTCCAGGCCGCCGAGAGCGCGGACATCGAGCAGCTGCGCGCCAGCCTGCAGGCCAACCCGGCCATCGCCAGCCGCTACACCGTGTTCTATGAAGACAGCTACACCCTGCGCAATAACCAGATCATCAAAGACGTCGACCTGCTCGGCGGCATCGCCAAAGTCCTGGCTCTGCTGGCGATCACCTTTGGCGCATACAACGCCACCAGTTTGAGCCTGGTCGAACGCGCCCGCGAAATCGGCTGCCTGCGCGCGCTCGGCTTTTCCAATACCGTCACCCGCCTGCTGCTGCTGACCCGTTCGCTGCTGCAGGGGCTGCTGGCCTATTCGCTCGGGCTGGTCCTGGCCCTGGTCTACATCGCTGCCTCGGCAGGCGGCCAGGTGTCGGTTTATGGCGTACCGCTGATCTTCAGTGTCTCTCCTGCCCAGGCTCTGTCGGGCCTGCTGTGGGTGGCTGCCCTGGCAGCGGCTGGGGCCTGGATTTCCTCGCGCCGCCTGGTCGGCGCGAGTGTGGCCGACCTATTGAGGGAGTGAAGCAATGCTGACCCTGGCCAGTTTGGGACTGCGCGCGATTTGGATCCACTGGCGCATGACCGTCTTGATGGCGCTGACCGTGGCGCTCTCGCTGGCGGCCTTCCTGATGATGCGCGCCTACCACACTGCCCTGCACAGGCATTATGCACAGCTCTCCGCCGCCTACCTGATGGTCGAGCAAAGCGGCAGCATGGGTGAGTTTATGGGCAGCCGCCTGCCAGCCTCACTCGCCGCCCAGCTCACCAGCGCGGGCGCCAGCCGGGCCATCCCCGAAATTCACAGCGTGGTCGGCTCGACCCCCGAAAATGCGATCCTGCTGCGCGGAATCTCGCTCGAGGAATATGGAGAGACCGAGCAGTTTCAAATCGTTGCCGGGCAGCCGCTCCGTCCCGGCAGCCCGCCCCGCTCCGCCATGCTGGGCGTGCGGCTGGCCGAAAAGAAACAGGCCCTGCCCGGCGCGACCGTCCAAATCCGCGGGCGCGATTTTCAAGTCGCCGGCGTTTTTTCCACAGGAACCTACGCCGATCACGAAGCCTGGGTTGCGCTGTACGACGCCCAGGCCCTGCTCGGCTGGGGCAGCGACGTCTCAGTCTTCCTGATCCCCAGCGGCGAAGTTTTCAAACCCGGAGATGAACTGCCCGGCGGCATCTCGATCGTGCGCAAAGGCCAGAACGGGGTCAACCTGGCCAATGAATGGAACGGATTGTTCAACCTGCTTGGATTGATCGCTTCTTCGCTGGGGGTTGCCGCGGCTGTGGCGCTGACCAACATCCTTCTGCGCCTGGCCTGGCTGCACCGCCGCGAACTGGCTATCCTGCAGAGTCTGGGATTTGGCCGCCGGGCGCTGGCCGGTTACCTGCTCGCCCAATCCGCCGGGATCAGCCTGGCCGGTTATCTCGCGGGGGTCGCGCTCGCCCTGATCCTCGGCCAGGCCACCCACCTGCAAACCGCGGGCATCTCCGTCCGCGCCGACCTCAGCTGGCAAGTCCTGGCCGCCAGCCTGCTGGTTGCCGCCTTGATCACCCTGGCCGGGGCGGCTCTGCCTGCCCTCTGGCTGTCACGCTTGAACCTCGCAGCCCTGCTGCGCGCCGATTCTTGATCATGTCACAGAAAGGCAGGTCTCTATGATCCGCAAATCCTTCCTAATCACCGCTGGCCTCGCCATGCTCGTCCTCGCCAGTATGGCCTGCGCCCTGCCCTTTTCAGAGCCCGCCCCAGTGGACCAGCAGCAGGCCGTCGAACAGACCCTCGCGGCCCGCCAGCCCGGCGCCGCGGAAACCCCTGCCGCCAAGGCCCCCGCGCCAACCGCCAAAGCCAAGAACCCGGCCCAGCCCAGCCCGACCCCCATCCCGCCCACCCCAAAACCCGCCGCACTGCCCGCGCTGCCGGTTGGCATGCGCCAGGGCCTGGCCAGCCTGAACAGCTATCAGATCATTTTTAGCCAGGTTTACGAAGGTCCCAGCAGCCAGGACAAAGTCCAAATGACCAACGAGACCCGCTACAACAAAGACGGCGAACGCTCGCACGTGCGCTTGTCAAATCTCAGCAGCACAAAAGACGAGCCGAGCGATGAAGTCAACACCAGCGACCGTTACCAGATTGGCAGCAAGGTCTGCACGCTGCCAGTTGACGAAGGCGAATCCGCGCTGAGCGACTCGGACCCGCAAGCCGAAGAAATGGCCAGCACGCTCGCCGGGTTGGTGGATATGTCTTTGTATGTGGAAGACCCCATCCTGGTTGGCGAAGAAACCCTGAATGGGGTCAAGACGCGCCACTACACCTTCAAGGTGGGCGGCCTGGGAAAAAAATCCGGGGCTGAAGTCATCCAATCCAGCGGCGAGTATTGGATCGCGGCCGACGGACTGTATCTGGTCAAATACCAGGCCACCCTCGAAACGCGTTCGGCTCCCCAGGACAGTTCCGACGCCAGGCTGATGCGCGCGGTGATCACGTATGAATTGACGATGATCAACCAGCCGGTCGTGATCGAAATGCCAGCCGAGTGCAAATAGACCAGCACAGATCATCCTCATCAAAGGGGTGGTTGGGTGAATTGCGCGCAATTCACCCAACCACCCTGTTTATTGAGATGATTCCAGCTAATATTGTTCCCAATGCACGCGTTCCTCGCGGAACTGCGAGCGCGGCGGGCGGTGCTCGTCGGGCCAGCCGATCAAAATCACGTTGAGTGGAATCACAAAAGAAGGGATACCCAGCAGGCGGTTAACCTTGCGGATCACTTCACCTTTCGGATAGACCGGCAGCCACAAACTGCCCAATTCCAGCCCCGAAGCGGCGATCAGCAAGTTTTCGGTGGCGGCGCTGCAGTCTTGCGCCCAAAAATTGCCATCCGCTTCGTTGTGCGCCAGGTCCGGCCGGCCACACACCAGCACGGCCGCCGTGGCCGAATACGGCCCATAATGCAGGATTTCCTGCAGCTGGCTGAGCCGTTCCGGTTCCGTGACCACCACGAATTCCCATGGCTGGCGGTTAACCGCCGATGGCGCCGCCATCGCCGCGCGCAGCAGTTCCAGCAGCAACTCGCGCTCCACTGGCCGCGAAGTGAACGAACGGATGCTGCGCCTGCGGTAGATGATCTCCAACCTCGGGTCCATCTCTCCTCCGTGTGTGTTCATTCACCGGTTTGCGCCGTTCAACACCAAGCCACTCACCTGCGTCAGCGTTTGCACCGTGAACGTGGCCGGATAGCGCGGGTCGGGCGGCTTGCCCTGCGGGTTAAACCAGCACGTATCCACGCCAAAGGCGTTGCCGCCCTGGATGTCCGATCTCAAGCCGTCTCCGGTCATCAAAATCTGCGTTTTCACAGGCCGCCCCATCATCTCAAAGGCCGCCTCATAAAAGCCGGCCTCGGGCTTAGGAGAGCCGATCTCTTCAGAGACCGCTATCACCTCAAAACAGCCCGCCAGCGCCGAAGCGGCCAGGCGCGGGCGCTGCACATCACTCAGCCCGTTGGTGGCCAGCGCCAGCCGGACCCCGCCGCGCAGCAGAGCCTGCACGGCCTCCAGCGCACCAGGCAGCAGGTCTGCCCCGCGCGCCAGGTAAACCAGGTAAATTTTTCCAAAGGCGGCTGCGTCAGCTTTTAAGCCAGCTTCGGCAAACAGGCGCAGAAAGCGTTCGACGCGCAAGTCCAGCGCGGAGATTCGCTTCTGCTCAAATTCCGTCCAGATCTCGGCATTGATGCGGTGATAAAGACGAACGTAGTTTTCTTGAAGGGGGATCGCCAGGTGCGCGAAGGTCGCCCGCAGCGCCTGGCTTTCGGCGCGATCGAAATCGAACAATGTGTTATCCGCGTCAAACATAACCCAGGTATAACGCTTCATCCAACCTCTCTCCAAACCGGCTGCCGGCCAAATGAATTGGCCAACCCAATCCAGCCTGTCTCAGGACAATTTTGCGGTTCGCGCCAGTTCAAAGCACAAACACCTGCTTTCGATTTCCTCCTATGCCCCGCTTTGGCTGTGCCGCCGGTTATCAGGTCAGGCGTATGCCATGCTTTAATAGAATCTCCACCGCGATGCGCTTGGCTTCGATCGAATCAACCGCCAAACCTCGGTCACGGATCGTTTGCGCCACCTCGCTCACCGCTCCCCCCAGGCGGTCGCGCAGGCCAGCCGGGATGCCCATTAGCGCTTCGGCCAGGCGATCTTGCTCGCGCACACGCGGCAGATTTGCGCCCGCCGCTGTGTAAACTTCCGGGCCCAGCTTCAGCGCTAGCGCGGCCAGGTCATCGGCTTGCGGTTCCACCGCCCCGTCCATCCAGGCCGCCAGGGAAGTCTGGCTGACGCCCAGATAGCGTGCAAATGCATAGTAAGACTGCGCTTTCCCCTGCAGCTTCTCCCAATCGCGAAACTTCTGATTCAACCAATCTTTGATGCCTGCCATACCTTGATTGACACCTCGCCTTGCCCGACCGGGGTATAGGTCCATCATCTCAAAAAGGAGGGGTGTTGTGTGTGAATTTGGCGCGAAGCGCCAAATTCACACACAACTTTCCCACTTTTCGTGAGAGGATACAGGTCTATTATCGCACAACCCGCGCCAGGCGAACAACAATTAATCATACCTTCTCAGAAAGGGTGTTGGTCCGGCTTGCGCCTGAGGCGCAGGCCGGACCAACACCCTTTTTATTTTTTTGCTCCAGCACAAAGACGGGCGTGGACGGACCGGTTAGAATGGATGCAGCCTATTCACCCTGCCAAGGAATCCGCCATGCTGCCAAAAATTTCCCGTTTCACCCCGCTGACGATTGCTTTTTCTGCCCTGGCCCTGCTGCTCGGCCTGTGGGCCGGGTTGATGCGCCTGGGCTGGCAGCTGCCGCGCCTGACACCCTCAATGGCCAACTTGCACGGCCCCTTGATGATTTGCGGATTTCTGGGCATCTTGATCACCCTGGAACGCGTGGTGGCCCTGCAGCGCAAATGGATGTTCGCCGCCCCGCTCACCACTGGCCTGGGCTGGCTGCTCAGCCTGGCCTTCCCCAAGCTGATCGCCGGGCCGCTCTTGATCACGTTGGGCAGCCTGGGCACGCTGGTCGTGCTCAGCTACATCGTGCGCCGCGAGTCGGCCATATATACATGGACGATGTGGGCCGGATCGGCCGCCTGGCTGGGCGGCAACCTGGCCTGGCTTTTTGGGATGCCGGTCTACCGCCTGGTCCTGCTCTGGATGGCCTTTCTGATCCTGACCATCGCGGGCGAGCGCCTCGAGCTCAGCCGCGTGCTGCGCCCCACCCAGCACCAGATGCGCCTGTTTGGCCTGGCAGCCGGCTTGTTTGGGCTGGGCGCGCTGCTCTCGCTGGCCCTGCCCGAGGCAGGTTCGCGCCTGGCCGGGGCAGGGATGCTGGCCCTGGCGGCCTGGCTGGTGCGCTTCGATATCGCCCGCCGCAACCTGCGCCACCCCATCCCGCTGACGCGCTACATTGCTTACTGCCTGTTCGGCGGGTACCTCTGGCTGGGCCTGGGCGGGGCGCTCTACCTGGGCTACGGCGTGCTGGCCGCCGGTCCCGTCTATGACGCCGCCCTGCACAGCGTGCTGGTCGGCTTCGTCTTCGCTATGATCTTCGGCCATGCCCCGATCATCCTGCCCGCCCTGTTTCAAATTATGCTGCCCTTCCGCAAAGCGTTCTATTATCCCCTTGGCCTGCTGCACCTCTCCCTCGCCCTGCGCGTGGTGGGCGACCTGGCCGGGCTGGACCTGGCGCGCCGCTGGGGCGGCCTGATCAACGAAATTGCCATCCTGGCCTTCCTGGCCCTGACCATCCTCTCCATCCGCGCCGCCGCCGCGCCGAAGCCGCGCGTCAAAGCAGCCCTTCGCTAAACATCATCCTTGTTCGGAAAAGCAGCCTGCGTTATGGCTGCTTTTTTATTTTCGCAGCAACGCTGGATGTAAGCTTCACTTAATTGAACTTTCATTTCTGTAAGGACCCAGGCTAATTGGGAAGCTATATAATAATTCTGATGAACGAGGGGGATTTTCAGGTCCGATTTTCATTCTCCCATGTACACCGCAGTCAAACAATTTCACCCTTTTCATTGGAGGATTTGATGATCCAACCGGCCCAAAAACCATCTCTGCCAGCTGGACAGGCCAATTCATCCCTGTTCATGCGCTCGATCATGGCAGTACTGCTGACCATTGGTTTCTATGGACTAGCCCTGGGAATTGCGAGCGCGCTGCTCTATATCGTTTATGTAGAAATCACGTTATTGCACCGGATCAATGTAAGAATCACCCTGGGATGCTTGATCGGCGCAGGCGTAATTTTGTGGGCAATCTTACCACGCCCAGACCACTTCACTATTCCTGGTGCGCTCCTCGTGTCCGAAAAGCATCCACGCTTGTTTGAAACGATTCAAAATATTGCGAAGCGAACCGGCCAAAAAATGCCGGCCGCGATCTATCTGGTTTTGGACGCTAACGCGTTTGTGGCGGAACGAGGTGGATTTATGGGGATTGGCCGAAAACGCATCATGGGAATTGGTCTGCCCTTACTTCAAACTTTTTCCGTCAGTGAACTTGAGGCGATGCTGGCGCACGAATTTGGCCACTTCTACCGTGGAGATACATCTTTAGGGCCCTGGGTTTATCAGACTCGCATGGCCATCATCCGCACGGTAATGAATTTACAAAATAACTCCCTGTTACAGGCGCCGTTTCGTTGGTATGGCGAACTTTTCTTAAGGATTACGCAGGCAGTTTCGCGGAACCAGGAATTCTTAGCAGATGCGTTGGCTGCGACCGTCAGCGGTTCCCAGGCAGTGATTTCCAGCCTGAAAAAGTCCCGCGCGACCGCCCCGGTTTTTTCGGCATTCATGAAAAGCGAACTGCTCCCAGTGATCCAAAGCGGCTACAGGCCACCGCTTGCCGATGGATTCACCTATTTCACCCAGGCTAACGGCGTATCAGAAGTAATGGATCACATCGTGGTGGATGCTCTCAAGGAAACCAAACATGAACCGTACGACAGCCATCCTTCAATGACCGAACGGATCCTCGCCGTTCAAGACCTGCCAGCGCAGCAAGCCTGCGATGACACCCCAGCATTCGCATTAATTAACCCACACCCAGAATTGGAACGTGAGATGATGGCGGCAGTGTTTGGCCCTAAAAATCTATCCATGCTTAAACCGATCCAATGGGAAGAGGTGGGGGAATCCATCTACCTCAAACGCTGGAAAGAAACCATCACGAAATTTTCAAATGCTTTTCAGGGATTAAGCGCCAGCAACTTGCTTGAATTCAGATCGCCGCAGGGGCCAGTCTCTTCCTTTGTACAAAACGATAAAGATATGATGAAGACGCAAGACATAAGCAAAACAACCGATGTTCTACTGGGCATAGCCCTGTCTGTCATGCTGGCAGATAACGGTTGGAAGGTTACAACTCAACCGGGCAGCGCAATCACCTTGACCCGTGATGGAATGGAAATCAATCCGTCACAACTCTTGGAAAGTATAAACGAAAGCAGCGCGGAAAAGTGGGCCCAGACAATCCAGGATTACGGCATCGCGGATTTAAAATTAGCACTCTGAGTTAAACAAGCCAGACCGGAACAGCAGCCTGGATGACGCAGCCAGGCTGCTGTTTTTTGCTGTGCTACAATTTATACTATCCAATCTGAAAGGATACTTATGTCAGCTCAACCTGTCTCATTGCCTCACGGCGACACCGCCTGGTTCACCCGCGAACGCTTCGGTATGTTCATCCACTGGGGTCTTTACTCCCTCCTGGCTCGCCACGAATGGGTCAAGAACCACGAACGCATCAGCGACGAGCAGTATCAAAAATACTTTGACCATTTCGACCCAGACCTGTATAACCCGGCCGCATGGGCCGAAGAGGCCGCCAACGCCGGGATGCGCTACGCAGTGATCACCACCAAGCACCACGACGGCTTCTGCCTGTGGGACACCGCCCAGACCGATTACAAAGCCCCCAACACGCCCGCTAGGCGCGACCTGATCCGGCCCTTTGTCGATGCCTTCCGCGGCAAGGATATGCGCATCGGCTTCTACCACTCCCTGCTCGATTGGCACCACCCCGAATTCCCGGTCGACGGACTGCACCCCCAGCGCGACGATGTTGCCTTCCGCGAAGCTCATACCGACCGCGACGTGCGCAAATATGCCGACTACCTGCACGCCCAAACCCGCGAGCTGCTCAGCCAGTACGGCAAGATCGACGTGCTCTGGTACGACTACTCCTACACCCACCTGGATTGGGGCTGGGCCAAAGGCAAGGGCAAGGACGACTGGCAGTCTGAGAAACTGATCCAGCTGGTGCGCAGCCTGCAGCCCGGCGTCATCCTCAACGACCGCCTGGAGATCGGCGGCGATCTGGTCACCCCCGAGCAGTACCAGCCGCGCGAGTGGATGAAGGTCGACGGCAAGCCTGTGCTGTGGGAGGCCTGCCAGACGCTCAACGGCTCCTGGGGCTACCACCGCGACAACATGGACTGGAAATCGACCGACATGCTGATCAAAATGCTGATCGACACGGTTTCCAAGGGCGGCAACTTCCTGCTCAACGTCGGCCCCAACGCGCGCGGCGAGTTTGAACCCAAGGCGGTCGAGCGCCTGCGCGGCATCGGCCAGTGGATGCGCCTGCATAACCGCTCGATTTACAACTGCGGCGCCAGCGAATTCAAAGCCCCGGTCGACTGCCGCTACACCCAGAACGGCAAGCGCCTCTACCTGCACATCTTCTCCTGGCCCTTCCGCCACATCCACCTCGAAGGACTGGGCGGCAAAGTGGCCTATGCCCAGCTGCTCAACGACGCTTCCGAAGTGAAAATGGTCGAGCACGACCCCAACCGCAAGGCCTACCTGACCGGCATGGGCACCACCCCCGGCGCGGTGATCCTCGACTTGCCCATCCAAAAACCGGACGTAGCGGTGCCGGTAGTCGAACTGTTCCTCAAAGATTAGCCCCAAAAGGAGCCGCCCATGCTGAAACGCGCGCTGTCTTTTCTGCTTGTTTCTGCGCTGCTGCTGCCGCTGCTCGCCAGCTGCCAGCAGTCCCCGGCGTCCGATGTCAACGATGCTGTCTGGTGGAAAGACGCCATCTTTTACCAGATTTTTGTGCGCAGCTTCGCGGACAGCAACGGCGACGGCAAAGGCGACTTCAAAGGCC
>Ga0172368_10004494_pt1 | contig 16123 bp, 14 predicted proteins | sample Lak11m_FD_114540 | JGI IMG/M metagenome (GOLD analysis project Ga0172368, IMG submission 114540) | Freshwater microbial communities from Kabuno Bay, South-Kivu, Congo - kab_022012_11m | ecosystem: Environmental > Aquatic > Freshwater > Lake | place: Democratic Republic of the Congo: South-Kivu...
TATTATAATTTGTTTAAAATGCGCAGGGAATTTGATGTTGTACATTGTTTCGGCAGATTGTTATATTTATTGCCGTTTTTGCTGTTAAATATGCCGAAAATACAAAGTTACGGCTGTCCCATCAGTTATAAGAAAATAATTATGGCTAATAGATTATCTAGGGGCACATTAACATTTACTGCCTGTAGTAAGGCTTGCATAAAAGATGTGAAATATATAGGGGATTGGAAAATTATATATAATGGCATTTTAATGAATAAATATGAATATTCGCCTGTTGCGGATAAGGATTCTTATCTTGTATTTTTGGGCCGTATTAACAGAATAAAAGGGCTTCACACTGCTATATCTGTTGCCAGAGCAGCCAAGAAGCGTTTAATAATAGCTGGAAATGTTGATGTTAATATAGAAGACGGCAAATATTTTAAAGAAGAGATAGAGCCAATGATAAACGGTAAAGACGTTAAATATATAGGGCCTGTAGATGATTATCAAAAGAGCGAATTGCTTGGAGGCGCGCAAGCACTATTATTTCCTATAGAATGGGATGAACCTTTTGGTTTAGTTATGATTGAGGCATTGGCATGCGGTACGCCGGTAATAGCATTTGACAAAGGTGCTGTTAGAGAGATAATAGAGGATAGGGTAACAGGTTTTGTTTGTAGTAACGTTCAGCAGATGATCGAGGCAGTAAAAGACATAGGTTCAATAGATAGGGTTAAATGCCGTCAAAGCGTTGAAAGGCGTTTTTCGGATGACGTAATTGTAAAAGAATATAATGACCTTTATTATTCGGTGATATCAAATGCAGGCTAAGAGGATACTTTATACAGTTTTAAGCGGTGACATTGCAGGCGGGCAGATGGTTTGTTTTAATATGATGAAGGCTGCCCGTCAGGCAGGTTATGAAGTTGTGCTTCTTTCGCAGACAGACGGGCCTTTTACCGAACTGGTTAAATCTATCGGCATAAAGGTATACGTAGTTTTTTTAAGGAGGAGTTTTTATTTTCATAAAATACCAGCCATAATAAGTATTTTAAAAAGAGAAAAAATAGACCTTGTTCATTCCCACGATATAGTGAGCGGCAACATAATGTTAAGGATAGCGGCAAAGTTGGCCGGTGTCCCTGTAATTTCTCACATGCATATCAAGAATCACTATAATAATTTTTTATTTAATAAAATTTACGCCAGGGCCCTGGATAATATGACTGCCCGTTTTTGCAGTAAGATAATAGCGGTTGGCATGGCTGTAAAGAAAGATTTAATTGTTCAGGGTTATCCGGAAAATAATATAGAGGTTGTTTGTAACGGCGTAGAAATTGACGAAGAAAAAAATGTTTTTTTGAGCGATGATTTATTGGAAGATTTGAACTTGAGAGAGGATTTTAAGATATTTTTGCATGTAGGCAGATTTTGCAAAGATAAAGGCCAGGCTGATTTGATACATGCGGCTTCTGAAGTTATAAAGCAAGAACCGTTAGCTCATTTTGTATTTGCCGGAGAGGATATAGTAACCGATGGTTTATATGCGCAGAAGCTTAATGAATTGGTTAAATCTTTGAAGATAGAAGACAATATTAGGTTTTTAGGCCTGCGTAAAGATGTTAGAGATTTATTAAAAATGGCAGATTGCCTTGTCCTGCCTTCTTACTTAGAAGGTTTGCCGATCGTAATCTTGGAGGCCATGGCTGAGAAAAAACCGGTTATCGCTTATAATATTGATGGCGTATCAGAGGAGGTTGTTGATAAAGAAACCGGGTACCTAGTTGATGAGGGTAATGTAGGCGCTCTTGCAGGCGCTATATTGAAAATAATAAATAATCCCGAACAGGCAAAAATATTAGGGGATAACGGATATAATTTGGCCAGTAAGAAATTTAACTTTAAAGATAAAATTAACAGGATATTGCAGATTTATAAGGAAATATTTGAATGAAAAAGATATTATTTGTTACAGAGATTATCTCTCCTTATAGAGTACCTTTTTTGAATATTTTAGACAAGCTGTTTAATGCTAAAGGTATGAAACTTGATGTGATTTTTTTGCGTGAATCAGAAGAAAGACGGTCTTGGGAGATTGAAAAAGATAAATTGACATGTTCTTATAGCGTAGCCAAATCGTTTTTGTTGCAGAAGACCGACAAAGAGCCGCATTATTTTAATTTTGGCTTAAAAAACGAAGTTAAAAAATTAAACCCGGATATAATAATTTTAGGCGGTTTTGCGCAGCTTGCCTATTGGGATTTGTTAATGTGGGCCAGAAAGAATAAGAAAAAGGCTATTCTTTTCTGCGAGTCTTTTCAGAATGCAGGGCCTATACGTTATTTTTTATTTAAGAGGTTTTTTATAAAAAATTGTGCTAAATTTGTTGTCCCAGGAAATATTTCAAAGGAATATTTACTTAGACTTGGCGCCAACCAGAAAGATATATTTATTGCTCCGGATGCGGTAGAAAATGATTTCTACACTGATAAAAGCCATGCATTGTTAGGTAAAAAAACCGAACTTAAAAAAGAAAAGAAATTTCCGGATAGGATAATCTTGTATGTTGGCAGAATAGCTAAGGTAAAAGGCCTGTATGATTTATTAGATGTTTTTAAAAAAATAAGCAGTGAGTCTAAAGACGTTGGCCTAATTTTAATCGGTTCTTCTAATAAAATAGATAGTTTCAAAAAATATTGCAGGCATAAAAATATAGAAAATGTATTTTTTGAAGGGCATAAACAAAAAGAAGAGCTGGTGAAATATTATGCCTTGGCTGATGTGTTTGTATTGCCGGCGCTTTATGATCCATGGGGCATGGTAATAAACGAGGCTATGCTTTCAAAATTAGCTATAGTTGCTTCAGATAGATCTCAAGCGGCTTTTGAACTTTTAAAAGACGCAGAAAATGGATTTTTACACAAAGCAGGAAATAGACAGCAATTGTATCAAAAAATTAATATACTGCTTGAGAATGAGAAATTGAGAGCTTATTTTGCCGAAAAGGCGTTTGAGGATATAAGGAAGATTACACCGCAAATCATGGCCAAAGGTTTTTTGGAAGCGGTAGAAAGTTGTTTTAAGGAATGAGAATATTGCATGTTGTTTACAGTATGTCTTTAAAAACAGGCGGTTTGGCCGTTGCAGTTAATGGCATGTCAAAGGCCCTTGCTAGAAAAGGCCACAGCGTTTCTGTTTATACAACTGATGAGCTTGAAGATGAAAAAGGCAAAAAGATAGAAGAGCTTAACGGTTATAAAATATACAGGTTTCCAAGCAGTAATTTTTTTATTTCTTCTTACAGCCCTCAGCTAAAAAATCAATTATTGGATGAAATTTCAAATTTTGATGTTATACATATACATGGCCTTTGGGTTTATACAACCTATATCTGTGCTAAGATCTGTCGGAGGCTGAATAGGCCATATATTATTACGCCTCATGGGATGCTGGATCAGTGGAGTTTTCATCAGGGTTATGTAAAAAAGATTATTTATGCAGCTATTATCGAAAAGGAAAATATAAATAAGGCAAAAGTAGTTCATTTTACAACTGAAAAAGAAAAAACCAGGTCTTCGCACTTTGGGATCAAGGCTTTTCAGGCTGTTGCTCCCCTTGGTATAGATTTAAAAGAATTTATACCCGATGAAAAACAGCAGGGTATAAAATCCATTGCACCGGAACTTTATGGCAGCAGATTTGTATTATTTTTTAGCAGGATACATCCGAAGAAAGGGCTAGAATTATTAATAAAGGCTTTTAGTAAGCTGAGCGTGGAATTTAATGATTTACGCCTGGTAATAATGGGCTCCGGAGAAGCAGGATATATCAATAATATAAAACACCAGTTAAAAAAATATGGTATTTTTGATAAAACATATATATTAGGCGCAATAAATGGCAAAAAAAGGTTTGAGATTGTAAAAAATGCAGAGTTTGTTTGTCTGCCATCCAAGCAGGAAAATTTTGGATTGGCTTTAGTTGAGTCTTTGGCATGTAAAACACCGGTTATTGTAAGTTCGCATGTTGATTTAAGCGATGATATTAAAAAAAATGGCGCTGGTTTGATTGTTGACTATAATGTTGATTCTATTTATAATTCCTGTAAAGAATTCCTATTAAACAGGAAATTAAGAGATGACATGGCTGAAAATGGCAGAAAATGGGTTACAGCAAATTATGAATGGGCGAATACAATTGAAAGGTTAGAAAGGCTTTATGAAAAATGCATGCAGTAGTATAAAAAAGTTTATTTTTAAGTGGTTTCGTTTGGTTCAAGGTAGTTTATATAGGCGATTATGCCCTTTTTTCCCGGTTCAGATGATTATAGCAGGCAAGATAAGCCTATTCTTGGATAATAAATATGCCATTGCGCATTTTTCCGAGATTTTTGCAAGCCGCGCCTATTATCCAGCGATAGAATTATTTAAAAAACCGCCAAAGGTTGTGCTTGATCTTGGCGCTTGCCAAGGGTTTTTTACACTGCTTGTAGAAACTAATAGGATACAGCGTTTCCCTGATGCAAAAATTGATTATGTCTTATATGAGGCAAATCCGAAAATGATTAAAACGATAAAACGAAATGTAATCCTTACCGATATAAAAGATAACATCCATGTTTACTGCGGCGTAGTTGGCAAGCGTTCCGGGGATGTTAATTTTTCTGTTTGTAAAAAATTGGATTGCAGCAGCATAACCCCTTTTTATGCCGTGAGAAAACATATAAAAACATCATATATGGATATTATGCAGAATTTAGCTGAGGACAAATTGGGCATGCCTGAATTGATAAAAATTGATATAGAGGGTTCGGAGAACGATTTGTTTGAAAATTACCAAGAATTGCTTTCAAAGGCGTGCGTTGTAGTGCTTGAATATCATAGTTATCCTGTTGGGTATAAAGAATGGCAAGAATTAATCGGTAAAATTGGTTTAGAAATTTATGAAATTACAGAAAAGATTGGCACGGCGCTGAATATCGTATTGTTAAATAAGAATAATCTAGATAGACACAATACAAGGTAGAGTATAAAACAAATGTATATATTAGGATTAAATGCGTATCATCCGGATTCTTCAGCTTGCCTGGTAAAAGATGGTAAGCTTATAGCTGCTGTTGAAGAAGAGCGGTTTCTTCGTGTAAAACACTGGGCGGGCTTGCCTGTTGAATCTGTCAGGTATTGTTTGAAAGAAGCAGGCATTAGCCTGGAAGATTTAGATCATATTGCTTTAAATAGGGATCCCAAGGCAAATTTTTATAAAAAAGCCGTCTTTGCTTTTTTAAATAAGCCATCATTTTCCTTAGTTAAAAACAGGCTTTCTAATATATTTAAAATAAGCCAGATCAAAGGCTCCTTAAGCAAAGAATTTTTAATAGAAGAGAAAAAGATAAAAGCAAAGGTTTGTAATATAGAACATCACCGTGCTCATCTTGCAAGCGCATTTTTTGTCTCGCCATTTAAAAAGGCCGCCATTGTTTCGATAGATGGTTTTGGGGATTTTTCAAGCTGCATGGCAGCAATAGGCGAGAACAATAAAATGCGGGTTTTCTATGAAGTAAATTATCCGCATTCTTTGGGTATTTTCTATACAGCCTTTACCCAGTTTTTAGGTTTTAAAAAATTTGGCGACGAGTATAAAGTTATGGGGCTTTCGGCATACGGAAGGCCTAATTATCTCGATGACATGAAAGAGATTCTGATGTTTAAGCCAAATGGCAGATTTACGTTGAACCTTGATTATTTTTCTTTTCACAAAAGCAACATTGGCATGCTTTGGAATAATACCGAGCCAATTCTTGAGGATGTTTTTTCTGAAAAACTGGTTGAAAAATTCGGCACCCCAAGGGCATATGAAGACGAGATACTTCCTTTTCATTGCGATATAGCAGCCTCTATGCAAAAGATTTATGAAGAAATGTTTTTTCATGTTCTTAATTATGTCAATAGGATAACAGGGGTTTCAAAATTATGCCTTGCAGGAGGATGTGCTTTAAACAGTCTTGCCAATGGAAAGATATTTGATAATACGCCGTTTAAGGAAATATACATACAACCCGGTTCTTCAGATGCAGGAGGCGCCATAGGAAGCTGTTATTACCTTTATCATCAAAAGCTTAATAGGCACAGAGAATTTATTATGAAAGATACATATTATGGGCCTGGTTTTAATAAAAATAAGATAAATCAGGCAATTCATGAAAAAGGCAGCCAGCTGAAAGAATGTTCAATAGAAAATATTGATGATATTAATGAGCTTTGCCGCAAAACAGCCGAATTTATTGCCCAAGGAAAGATAATAGGCTGGTTTCAGGGAAGAATGGAGTGGGGCCCCAGGGCGCTGGGCAATAGAAGTATTTTAGTGGATCCCAGAAGAAAAGAAATGAAGGATGTATTAAATGCCCGCATTAAAAGAAGAGAGTGGTTTAGGCCTTTTGCGCCTTCTATTTTGCTTGAGAGAGTCGGCGAATATTTTGAGAGAGATTATCCGGATCCTTTTATGATAAAAGTTTATTTAATAAAGAAGGACAAAAGAGATGTGATTCCGGCAGTGACGCATGTTGATGGCACTGGAAGGCTTCAGACTGTAAGCAAGGAAGAAAATCTTTTGTATTGGAAACTCATAAAAGAGTTTGATAAGATAACGGGCGTGCCGGTTTTGCTTAATACGTCTTTTAATGAAAATGAACCTATAGTTTGCAGCCCTGATGAAGCGCTTGATTGTTTCTTGCGTACAAAAATGGATGTGTTGGTAATGGGTAGTTTTATAATAAAAAGATGAATATACTTTTATTAAATAGGTCTTTTTGGCCGGACATAGAAGCAACCGGAGAATTTCTTACAGAGCTTTGCCTTGGGCTTAAAGAGTCACATAGTATTACTGTGATTGCCGGCCGTTCTTATTTTATTAAAGAGAAAAGATTTAGAGGGATAAATTTTTATAGAAGAGAAAAATTGGATGATATTGATATACTAAGAGTTCGCCATACTGTTTTTTGGAAAGGCAACTTGGCTGGCAGGCTGATAAATTGGCTGACGTACAGCGTCTATTCTTCTTTATTATTATTGTTTGTTAAGAAGCCGGATGTGATAATTGTTTGCACTGATCCGCCATTTTTAGGAATTATAGTTATGGTAATCGGACGTTTAAGGGGGGTGCCTTTTATATATAATTGTCAGGATATCTATCCTGATGTAGCCTTGGTATTAGGTAAGTTAAGAGAAGGCATGTTAAGTAAAACATTTGATTTTTTCAATAAAAAGGCGCTATATTCGGCAAGATTTGTTGTTCCTATCGGTAAAAGTATGAAAGACAGGTTGGTTGCAAAAAAAGTCCCGGAAGGAAAAATAAAAATAATTCCATACTGGATAGATATATCAAAGATAAAGCCGTTGCCTAAGAATGAGAACCCATTTTTAAAAGAATTAAAACTTGAAAATAAATTTATTATTATGTATACAGGCAATATTGGTTTATCGCAGGATTTTATTCCTATATTGAATGCGTTAGAGAAGGTTAAAGAAGAAGTTTGTTTGTTTTTTTTGGGGCATGGCGTAAAGAAGGATTTTCTTAAAGACAAGGCGCGGTTAATGGGCCTTGAAAATGTTTTTTTTATTCCACACCAGCCCAGGGAAAAGTTGCCGATTTTTTTAAGCATGGCAGACCTGCACCTTATTCCTTTAATAAAAGGTATGTCCGGGGCGATTGTCCCCAGCAAAATGTATACTATAATAGCTGCCGGTAAGCCGTATCTTGCTATAACTGATCCGGATAGTGAGCCCGCTGTTTTAGCCAAAGAATACAATTGTGGTTTATGGGCAGCGCCTGCAGATGAAGCCGCTATAACTGATAGGATAGTTTGGGCAGTAAGGCATCCAAAGGAATTACAGGAAATGGGTAGTAATTGCAGAAAATTAGCAGAAACAAAATTTGATAAAAATATAATTATAAAAGAATGGTTTAATTTATTGGAAGAGATTAATAATGAAAAGGCTATTTGATTTTTCTCTTGCGTTTGTCGGTTTAATTTTAAGCCTGCCTCTATGGCTTATATTTGCATTTTTAATACGGTTGGAAGACAAAGGTCCTATTTTCTATGTACAGGACAGGGTTGGTAAAAATGGGAAGATTTTTAAAAGTTTTAAATTTCGATCCATGATTTACCATAAAGATATCAATACATATTTTGTTCAGGCCGAGGAAGATGACGCAAGGGTTACAAAGATAGGCGTATTTTTGAGGGCAACAGCAATGGATGAATTGCCCCAACTTATTAATATTTTAAAGGGAGATATGAGTTTTGTCGGACCCCGGGCATTGGTTGATGTAGAAAAAGAGGTTAGCGATAATGTATATAGAAGCGTGTTTGAAATACCCGGGTTTGTAGAGCGTTCATCTATTAGGCCAGGGCTTACGGGTATAGCGCAGATACTTGCGTCCCGTGACATAGACCGTGAGAATAAATTCAAATATGATATCTGGTATATAAAAAACCGTAATTTATTCATGGATATTAGGATTATTGCGGTTTCTTTTCTGGTTACATTGTTAGGCAGGTGGGAAATCAGAAGAGATAAAATTAAATTATTGTCTTATCTAGTAACCACGAAAAAAATCTTGTAAACAAAACTTTCCAGTTTCTAAATAATACTATAAGCCCGGCAATAAATATAAGTTCTTTTAACCGCGGCATTTTTTTCAGGCGGCATGTTTTTTTTATTGATGCAGCGAGTATTTTTTTGTAAAGAGGCGGCTTTAAGCCAGGCAATATCTTTTCAGGGATTATTTTATTATTAAACATTTCGTAATTTGAAGATAATACATAATATACCCAGCCGTTTAATCTATAATGCCGGGTTCTTTTTATAAAAATATCCCAGTTTATTTCTGAACCAAACAAATATAAAATTTGTGATATGTCTATATGCCGTTTCAGTAAAAAATAACGTTCATTTATGTGGTCTTTAAAAAATTCAGCGATTGATTCAAAAAGCATGTCTTGGGATGATAAAGTCAAAATATCCTGTTTAAATATTTGTATGGTTTCGGCATTTTTCCAGAAATCGCCAGTCATGCCTTTTATCCTCATGGCAGCGTCAAGCACATCCCAGTGAATATCTGTTTTTATAGGTTTTTCAAGGCCGGTTTTTTTCTGAAAAGCCAAGTGTTGATGTTTATCTATAGCAAGGTTTCTTTTGGTTAAATCTTTATCCTCTAATTCATAGCCTAATTTATACATTTGTGGTTCTATTTGGGTCAGGTATTCTTTTTTTATGAGTATGTCAATGTCATTGGTCCATCTTAAAGCGGTATCTTTATATAGGGTATGGTTAAGAATTATTCCTTTAATAGGCATAATAGGTATTTTGGAATGATTTGCTATGTCAATAATTTTTTTAAATTCATCCCAAAGCACCATGTTGTTTAGGGCATAATTTGTTTTGTTGTGAAGCAATAATTTTTCTAGTTCTGATTTTGAAAGCCTATCGTCATCGATTTTAATAAGATTTGATGCTACCAGAGGCAGGATTTCATAACGTTTAGCCAATTTGATAAAATCAGGCCAATTTATATCATAATGAAGAAGTTTTTTAATTTTATCTTTATCTTCTGGGGAAAAATTTATTTTTGCTGAAAGTATCAATATTTTTTCTTCGTTAGTCATTTGTTTTTAATATATACTATTAGCTGTATTATGTCAATTCAGAAAGTTTCTATGTATGATTGACAAAATGAATAGATGAGTGTATAATTTTTCCCAAAGGAGGGTTTTAATATGAAAAGGTTAATTAGCATAGGACTAATACTAGGATTTGTGGTATTACTGGTTCTACCATCCATGGCTGCTGAAGAAGATGGAAGTAGAAAGGTTTTGAGGGAAGGCATGCTTGGTGCTGTTACGGGCGCAGTTGCCGCAGATCAGTCAGGCGGAAAGGCCGGTAAGGGCGCTTTAATAGGTGCCGGTACGAATGTTATAGGAGGGGCTATTTTGGATACAGTAATGGGCCCAAGCCAGCAATCAGCTCCAGCGCCAGCTCCACAACAGGCTCCGGTGTATGTAACGCAAGCACAGCCAACCCCTGTATACGTAGTCCCAGCCCAGCCAGCACCTAATGATGCGCAAGGTTGGTATCAAAAAGGTTATCAGGATGGTTTTAAAGCAGGTTATCAGGAAGGGCTTAATGCACGAAGAGTGCGTTAATAATTAAATAAAATAGTTAACAATTTTTGTAGGGGACAGGCTTGCCTGTCCCCTACATTTTTTGCCCACATTTTTTTATACTTCGACTTCGCTCAGTATCAATTTGATTTTAATAATTCTTGCGCTTTTTTGACTGTTGCTTTTTCATGCACAATGGCGCGTACGGCCTTGATCATGCCAACAGGATTTTCTGATTGAAATATATTTCTTCCCATATCAACACCTAGGGCGCCTTCCTGAATGGCATCATAGGTAAGATTTAGTACATCAAGCGATGTTTCTAATTTTGGCCCGCCGGCAATAACAACAGGCACAGGGCAGCTTTTGATAATTTTGGAAAAACCTTCGCAATAATATGTTTTTACCATATGGGCGCCCATTTCAGCTGCTATACGGCAAGATAGGCTTAAATATTTTGCATCCCTTTTTTCAAGTTCTTTGCCTACTGCTGTAACAGCTAAGACAGGAATGCCTAATATTGTCCCTTCATCGACTAATCTAGATAGATTTACAATAGTTTGGCGCTGGTGTTCTGTGCCAACATAGATAGAGAGTGCCACAGCGCTTACATTAAGCCGTACAGCATCATCCATAGAACAGGTTATGTCTTCATTTGAAAGTGCTTCACCGGCTATGCTGTTTCCCCCGGACATTCTCAATATTACAGGTATATTGTGTTTCGGATCTACGCAGTTTCTTAATACCCCTCGCGTAAGCATCAAGGAATCTGCGTAAGGCAAAAGCGGTTCTATTGTTTTGTGAGGTTCTTCCAGTTTGGCGATAGGCCCAAGAAAATATCCATGGTCAATGGCCAGCATAACTGCGTGTCCGTCTTTTGGCTGAAATATCCTGTTTAGCCTGTTTCTCATTCCCCAGTCCATAGTTACCTCCGATTTTTCCAGTTGAATATTTTTGGTTGAAAAATCGTCCCGAGTCCCGAAGTTTCGGGACGAGGGACTTCCTTTACATTTCTATAATTACTTTTAAAGAATCTTTTGCTTCGGATACAAGCCTGAAGCCTTCGCCTATCTTATTAAGAGGCAGCCTGTGCGTAATCAAATCTTTTACGTTAATCTTTTTATCGGCAATAAGTTTTAGCGCCTTTTTGTGTTCATCAGGGCTGCCTGCATATGATGAGGTAAGCGTTATTTCATTGCGCCAGAAAAGTTTATTAAAGGGCAGTAGTATGTCGGCATTTTGGTTTGTCGGCGCAAAAAATAATATTGTCCCCCCACGTTCAACTGATTGTATTGCCTGGTTAATGGCTGAGGTTGCGCCAGAACAAACAATTACCAAGTCTGCTAAAAGGCCTTTATTTAATTTTTTGAAATATTCAGGCGTGTAATCTTTTGCATCTATGACAAAATCGGCACCTCTTGTTTTTGCAGCCTTTAGCCTGTATTCTGTTATATCTGTTGCAGCGATGAAAGATGCGCCGTATAGTTTTGCCAGTTTTATATGAAGTAGGCCTGTTATGCCGCTTCCTATAATGAGTACGCTCTTACCTTTTTGCATATTTGCTATACGTTGGCTTCTTAATATGCAGGCAAGCGGTTCTACAAAAGTAGCTTCTTGGTAAGATACATTTTTTGGAAGCAAGAATACGCCGGTTTTAACATTTATTGGTGCAAGGCGTATGTATTCTGCAAACCCGCCTGGGTCAAAATTTGTCTTGCGAAGTGTTTCACAAGTGGTCTGGTGATACATTTTACAAAAATGGCATTTATTGCATGGTACATGATGCGCTGCAGTAATGCGTTGGCCTTTTTTGTAACCTTTAACAGCTTTACCTGCTTCTACAATTTCACCGCCAATCTCATGGCCTAATACAAGTGGAACTCTATCTTTACGATACCATTCCATTGTATCGCTTCCGCATATCCCGCTGGCATGTATTCGTACTAGAAGCTCGTTTTTACCTATTTTAGGTATAGGTTTTTCTTCTATGCGTAGATCTTGATTTGAATAGTATATCCCTACTTTCATAGAAGCAATTCTACCAGAATTTTCCTGTTACATCAAGAAAAATAAAATTTATTACATATTAAAAGGTTAAGATGAAGATATGATAGCTATTATTTTTTAGTGAAAAAAATCACAAAAAAAACTTGACAACTTTAAAAAATGTGTTATACTTTTAATGATTATTGTGAAAAAAATCACAAAAACTACTATGATTAATAAAAACTGCATTATAAGGCTTTCCAGATATAGAAACGCTCTGTCAAGATTTAAAACGTTAGGGTTTGTAAAGGTGTTTTCAGAAAACTTAGCTGACGCAGTCGGGGTGACTGCTTTTCAGGTTAGGAAGGATTTTTCTCTATTTGGTTTTTCAGGTAATAAAAGGGGCGGATATAACATTGATGAGCTTATTGATGGTTTGAATAAAACCCTTGGTAAGGATGAAACTCAAAAGGCTATCATTGTTGGCGCTGGTAACATTGGAACTGCGTTGATAAATTATAATGGTTTTGAGAAAGAAGGTATAAAGTTATTAGCTTGTTTTGATATAGACCCTGCCAAATATCAGAGAAATAATAAGGTACCCATATTGCCGCTTGAAGAATTAAAGGAATTTGTAAGAAATAATAACGTTAAAATAGGTATTATTGCTGTGCCTGATATGGCAGCGCCAAATGCCTTGGATATTATGGTTTCTGCGGGCATAAAAGGTATTTTGAATTTTGCGCCAACGAGGCTTAAAATACCAGAGGGTTGTGTTATTAATAATATTAACCTGGAGTTTGAACTGGAGAATCTGATTTATTACTTAAATGTTATGAATAAGGAAAACCAAGGGGGTTTTTAATAATATGTTGACACCTTTAGATATTGTTAAGAAAAAAAGGGCAGAGGCAATAAATAATATTATCGGGAAAGGTTATCTTACCAAAAAAAGGGTTTATGTAGGCATGGCTACTTGTGAGATAGCTGCGGGTTCAAAGGATGTTATGGATGTTTTTCAGGCAGCTATTAAAAACGGCCTTGGTGGTGTTTATCTAAGCCAAAAAGGCTGTGCCGGCAGGTGTAATTTGGAGCCTACAGTAGAGGTCGTCGAGGAAGGAAAGATCTCTGTAAAATATGGCAGGGTAACAAAAGATATGGCACTTCAGATAATCGAGCGCCACATAAAAAATGGCGAAACTATAAAAGAGTGGACTATCCAATAATAAAGGAAGGCAGATAATATGTCAGTGAAATATGTTATTACGCTTTGCAATGGAACATCCTGTATGCATAAAAGATCAAGGCAGCTTCAGGAGACTATCGAAGCAAATCTTGAAAAAAATGGCTTGGCAGGTAAGGTAAAAATTGTTTTGTCAGGATGCCTTGGTATGTGCGCCAAAGGGCCTATAATGATTGTAAACCCCGGCTATACGATATATGGCAATGTAACTGATAATGATATCCCAAAAATCATAGAAGAGCATCTTATAAAGAAGCAGCCAGTAAAAAAACTTATGATTGAGGAAGACCATTTGTATAACCGTTTTTTTAGCGTATTTGGCGATGTCAAATTTTTTGGCAAGCAGATGAGAATAGCTTTAAGAAATTGCGGTATCATAGATCCTGAAAATATAGAAGATTATTTATCTGTCAGGGGTTATGAGGCTTTGGCAAAGGTTCTTACAGATACCAAGCCCGAAGATGTTGTTGCCGAGGTTAAAAAATCAGGCCTAAGGGGAAGGGGTGGCGCAGGTTTTCCTACCGGATACAAGTGGGAATTTACAGCAAGAGAGAAAAGTGACGAAAAATTTATTATATGCAATGCCGATGAAGGCGATCCGGGCGCATTTATGGATAGAAGCATGATAGAGGGGGATCCTCATACTGTTTTGGAGGGCATGATAATCGGCGGTTATGCCACAGGAGCCCATAGAGGCATTGTTTATATACGCGCAGAATATCCTTTGGCTGTAAAAAGGCTTGAAAAGGCTATAAGCGCAGCGAAAAAAGAAGGTTTTTTGGGTGAAGATATTTTAAATTCAGGTTTTTCGTTTGATATAGAGATACGTTTAGGCGCAGGCGCATTTGTTTGCGGAGAAGAAACAGCATTGATACATTCAGTTGAAGGTTCCAGGGGCATGCCAAGGCCAAGGCCTCCGTATCCTGCAGTAAATGGATTATTTGATAAGCCGACCGTAATAAATAATGTTGAAACATTGGCGAATATACCTGTTATTATACTTGACGGCGCAACCTGGTTTAGCACCATAGGGACTGAAAAAAGCAAAGGCACGAAAGTTTTTGCCTTGGCAGGGAAAATTAAAAACACGGGTTTGGTTGAAGTGCCAATGGGCACAACATTGAGACAGATTGTATACGACATAGGTGGCGGAATACCCAATGATAAAAAATTCAAGGCAGTGCAGACAGGCGGGCCTTCGGGCGGCTGCCTTCCGGAACAATATCTTGACACAAGTATTGATTATGAGTCTTTATTGGCAGCCGGTTCAATAATGGGTTCAGGAGGCATGATTGTAATAGATGAAGATTCTTGTATGGTAAATATTGCAAAATTCTTTCTTGAATTCACCCAGAATGAATCATGTGGGAAATGCACACCTTGCAGGGAAGGCACAAAAAGGATGCTTGAAATTTTGACTCGCATTACTCAGGGCCAAGGCGAAGAAGGCGATGTGGAGAAATTGCAGCGCTTGGGAGGCACTATTAAAAAGGCATCTTTGTGCGGCTTGGGCCAGTCTGCTCCAAACCCTGTTTTGAGCACCATAAAAAATTTCAGAGAAGAGTATGAAGAGCATATAAATCAGAAGAAATGCAGGGCTAGGGTTTGCCAGGCAATGCTTACCTATATTATTACAGATAAATGCGTAGGATGTACTGCCTGCAAAAAGGTTTGCCCTGTAAATGCGATATCAGGTAGCGCTAAAAATAAACACGATATTGATCAGGTAAAATGTATTAAATGCGGTTTGTGTTTTAAGACATGCAAGTTTAATGCAATAAATAAATCTTAACAAGGGAAAATTCAATGTCAAAGACAATAACAATTTTTATAAATTCCAAAGAATATGAAGTAGAATCAGGCCAGACTATAATGCAGGCTGCTGATAAGCTTGGTTTTCATATACCCAGGTTATGTTATCATCCGCGCCTATCAATAGAAGGCGCATGCCGTGTTTGTATAGTTGAGGTCGAAGGTATGCGTAATTATGTCGCATCTTGCGCATTTCCCGTCAGCGATGGGCTTAAGATCCATACAAATACAGCAGAGATAAGAAGGGCGCGTCGCGATATAGTTGAGTTGATACTTGATAACCATCCGCAGGATTGCCATACGTGTGAAAGAGATGGTATTTGTGAATTACAGAGGCTCGCCTATTCCATGGGTATCAGAAAAAGGCATTTTGAAGGCGAGAGAAAGCATTATGAAAAAGATATTACTTCAACATCTATTGTGCGGGACCCAAATAAGTGTATTCTTTGCGGCAGGTGTATAAGGGTTTGTTCGGAGATTCAAAAAGTAAATGCCCTTGGCCACGCGCATAGGGGTTTTAAAACAGTTGTCATGCCTGCATATGACATGCCTTTTAAGGATTCTGTTTGTACTACATGTGGACAATGTATAAATGTCTGTCCTACAGCAGCGTTTGTTGAAAGGAACCACACGCAGGAACTTTTTCAGAAACTTGACGATAAAAAATTAATAAAGGTGGCGCAGATAGCGCCGTCAGTAAGGGCTGCCATAGGCGAGGCATTTAACATTGAACCTGGTAGGTCATTTGAAAAAGAAATAGCGGCAGCACTAAGAAAATTAGGGTTTGATTATGTGTTTGATACCCAATTTTCAGCAGATCTTACTATAATGGAAGAGGCGCATGAATTTTTAGAAAGATTAAAAGGAAATGGCAAGTTGCCGATGATTACGTCCTGTTCAAGCGCATGGATGAAATGCCTTGAGCAATTTCATCCTGA
>Ga0172368_10004496_pt1 | contig 16120 bp, 10 predicted proteins | sample Lak11m_FD_114540 | JGI IMG/M metagenome (GOLD analysis project Ga0172368, IMG submission 114540) | Freshwater microbial communities from Kabuno Bay, South-Kivu, Congo - kab_022012_11m | ecosystem: Environmental > Aquatic > Freshwater > Lake | place: Democratic Republic of the Congo: South-Kivu...
CCTACTGTTCTGCCACCTTCTCTGATAGCAAACCTTAGACTTTCCTCTATAGCAACCGGCTGTATCAGCTTGACACTCATCTCAATCTTATCTCCCGGCATAACCATCTCTACATCTTTTGGTAGGATAACCTCGCCTGTTACGTCTGTTGTTCTGATATAGAACTGAGGCTTATACCCCTTGAAGAACGGAGTATGTCGTCCACCTTCCTCTTTGTTTAAGATGTATGCCTCTGCTTCAAACTCAGTATGAGGCTTGATGGTGCCCGGCTTTGCAAGTACTTGCCCTCTTTCGATGCCGGTTTTTTCTATACCACGAAGCAAAGCTCCTATGTTATCTCCTGCTTCACCTTCGTCAAGCATCTTCTTGAACATTTCAACTCCGGTGATAGTAGTTTTCTTTGTTGGTTTGATACCAACTATCTCAACTTCCTCACCAACCTTGATCTTTCCTCTTTCTATTCTACCGGTTGCAACAGTACCTCTACCTTTGATGGAGAATACATCTTCTACCGGCATCAAGAATGGCTTGTCGATATCTCTCTTTGGCTCAGGAATATATGAGTCAAGAGCATCCATAAGGTCCTTGATAGCTTTCTCATTATCCGCATCATTTTCAAGTGCCTTAAGTGCTGAACCTCTGATGATAGGAGTATCCTTACCTGGGAACTCATACTTTGTAAGGAGCTCTCTGATTTCTTCCTCAACCAAGTCAAGCATGTCAGGGTCGTCTACTTGGTCAGTTTTGTTCATAAATACAACTATATATGGAACACCAACCTGTCTTGCAAGCAAGATGTGCTCTCTGGTCTGTGGCATAGGACCATCAGCGGCAGAAACTACCAAGATAGCACCATCCATCTGAGCTGCACCGGTAATCATGTTCTTCACATAGTCAGCATGTCCCGGACAGTCAACGTGAGCATAATGTCTCTTGTCAGTCTCATACTCAACATGAGCTGTAGCAATAGTAATACCACGCTCTTTCTCTTCAGGTGCAGCATCAATCTGATCAAACTTCCTCTCTTCTGCTTTACCTTCTTTTGCAAGAACGTGAGTTATTGCTGCTGTCAGGGTTGTCTTTCCGTGGTCAACGTGACCAATAGTACCTACATTTAGATGTGGTTTATTCCTTTCGAATTTTTCTGCCATATCGTGTCTCCTTACTTAGAAGCTAGTCCGAACTGCTTCTTTTGTTAATTATTTTATTTAAGATTTTAGACTATAAGATGCTAACACAAAAACGAAATGATGTAAATAGTTTCGGCGATCTTCTAGCTTTCTTTCTTCCCTCTTTTTATTTTTATCTCTTCTGCAACGTTTCGCGGCACTTCTTCGTAGTGATCAAACTCCATAGCGTAGGATGCTCTTCCCTGACTCATAGAACGAAGAGATGTGGCATAACCAAACATTTCAGCCAAAGGCACATGCGCATCTACTACCTTTACGGCAGGTCTATCTTCCATCTTCTGAATCCTTCCGCGTTTCGAGTTTAAGTCTCCCATAACATCTCCCATAAACTCTTCTGGAGTAGTAACTTCTACCTTCATTATCGGTTCTAGAATGATTGGATTTGCACTCTTTACTCCAGACTGTAGAGCCATAGAGCCTGCAATCTTAAAGGCCATCTCTGATGAGTCAACCTCATGGAAAGAACCATCATAGAGAGTAACTTTCACATCAACTACCGGATATCCTGCGATAACACCATTTGTCATTGCTTCTTTCACACCAGCTTCAATAGGATTGATATACTCTCTCGGTACGGAGCCACCAACGATTTTATTTACAAACTCAAATCCCTTGCCTGACTCAGCCGGTTCAAGTTCAAGCCATACATGACCATACTGACCACGACCACCGGACTGTCGGATAAACTTTCCTTCTGCCTTAGTACTTTCCTTGATAGTCTCTCTATACGCTACTTGCGGTTTACCGACATTTGCCTCAACCTTGAACTCTCTCTTCATTCTATCCACAATAATCTCCAGATGAAGCTCTCCCATACCTTCTATCAGAGTTTGCCCGGTCTCTTCATTTGTTGACACTCTAAACGTAGGGTCTTCCTCAGCAAGTCTAGAAAGCGCAACTCCCATCTTTTCCTGATCGGCTTTAGTCTTCGGCTCTACTGCAACTTGTATCACCGGCTCCGGGAAAGTTATCTTCTCTAAAATAGTTGGGTTAGTAACATCACAAATAGTATCGCCTGTCGTCGTACCCTTTAGACCTACCGCTGCAGCAATCTCTCCTGCATAAACTTCCTTTACATCTTCACGAGAGTTTGCATGCATCTTCAGTATTCGGCCTATCCTCTCCTTCGATCCTGATATAGAGTTCAAAACATAACTACCACTTTCAAGCTTCCCTCTATATACTCTGAAGAAAGCCAGCTTACCAACGAAGGGGTCTGAAGCAATCTTGAAGACAAGTGCAGCCAAGGGACCATCGTCCTTCGACTCTATCTCTTCTTCTTCTCCGGTTTTAGGGTTTTCCCCATGTGCTTGAGGCACCTCAAGAGGCGACGGCAGATAGTCAACCACCGCATCCAAAACAGTGTGCACCACTACCCCACGTCCGTCTCCACCAATAACGGGGAAGAACTTACCGGTAAGAACACTTTTTCTGATGGCTCCCTTTATTTCCTGTACTGTTAGTTCTTCTCCGCCAAGATACTTTTCCATCAAGCTATCATCAACTTCGATGACTTTTTCTACCAGTTCCTCTCTATACTTGTCTACTTTTTCCTTCATATCAACAGGGACATCGGCTTCTTTTAAGTCTTTGTCTTTGTAATCTTTATAGGTATATGCTTTCATAGAAACTAGATCTACAAAACCACATATCTTTTGTTCAAATCCTATAGGTAACTGCACCGGATAAGCATTCTTACCAAGCCTCTCATGGATAGAGTCTAAGCTTTTGTAGAAATCTCCACCAGTTTGGTTGATTTTATTGATAAAACATATTCTGGGAACATGATACTTATCCGCTTGGCGCCAGACAGTTTCACTCTGAGGCTCAACTCCCATCTTTCCGTCAAATATTACTACCGCGCCATCAAGAACCCTTAGTGATCTTTCTACTTCGACAGTAAAGTCAACATGACCGGGTGTATCAATAATATTGATGTTATGATCTTTCCAAAAACAAGTGGTTGCAGCCGAGGTTATAGTGATACCTCTCTCCTTCTCCTGCTCCATCCAGTCCATAGTCGCCTCTCCCTGATGTACTTCACCAATCTTGTGAGTTCGGCCTGTAACGTATAAAATACCCTCGGTTACGGTTGTCTTCCCCGCATCGATGTGGGCTATGATTCCTATATTTCTCATTTTTTCAAGGGAATATTTCCTTGGCATTCTTTCTCCTGATTTTTCAAATTAAAATTAACCTATCTGCCAACAAACCGATAGACCTACCGACCTATCTAATACCGAGCAAAATGTGCAAAAGCTTTGTTTGCCTCTGCCATTCTATGTGTCTCCTCCTTCTTCTTGACAGCTGTTCCTGTGTTATTGGAAGCGTCTATTATTTCTTCCGCTAAACATTCATCATAAGGTTTGCCTTTTTTTGCCTTTGCAGCTTCTCGAATCCACAAAAAAGCATAATGAACCTTCCGGTCGCCTTTCACCTCTATAGGCACCTGGTATGTAGCACCACCGATTCGACGGGACTTAACCTGTACTTGAGGAGAGGTATTCTTTACAGCCAACTCGAAAACTTCAAGAGGGCTGGTCTTGAGATCCTTTTCTATTATATCCATAGCACCATAAACAAGCTTAGTGGCTAAGGACTTCTTGCCGTTTAGCATCACTTTATTTATAAACCTTGATATGAGGACACTCCCATACTTAAGGTCGGGATCTATAATTCTTTTTTCTACTTTTCTTGGATTTCTTGGCATATTTTTCCTTATAGGTTGGTGGGTGTATTGGTTAGTGGGTTATTGGGTTTTACTATTTCTTGCCCACTCACCCATAAACCTATTCACCAAATCACCTATCTACCCTTTCTTAGTCCCGTACTTACTTCTACCTCTTTTTCTATCCTTCACTCCGGCAGTATCTAGGGAACCTCTAACTATATGATATCTAACTCCAGGCAAGTCTTTTACTCTGCCACCACGAATCATAACAACACTATGCTCTTGAAGATTGTGACCTATCCCAGGAATATATGCAGTAACTTCCATTGTATTTGTCAGGCGAACTCTGGCAATCTTTCTGAGCGCCGAGTTTGGTTTCTTTGGGGTAGCGGTAGAAACTTTTACACAAACTCCTCTTTTCTGAGGTGAATTGGCAGAAACTGATCTTGACTTCAGAGCATTATAAGACTTAGCCAGAGCTGGTGACTTTGACTTTCTCCCTTTTTTCTTTCTGGAATTCTTCAATAACTGATTTATTGTTGGCATATCTCTATTTTTTACCTTTGTATTTTATCAAGCGAACCTGTCAATTGTATCATTTTTATCATCGTTGGTCAATCTCATCATGAACCTTTACGAAGGCTTCGTAAATCCTGTTCCCACAGGTACAAGCTTTCCGATAATTACGTTCTCTTTTAATCCTCTGAGGTCGTCAACCCTACCCTTTGTAGCAGAAGTTATCAACACTTTAGTAGTCTCCTGGAACGAAGCTGCTGAGAGGAAACTGTCAGTCGACAAAGCTACTTTCGTAATAGGATACAGCATCTTTGTACACTGAGCTTGCTTACCGCCTTTTTTCTTCGCCTTGGCATTTTCTTCAAGAAGCTTAGTCCTCGACACAATATCGCCCTTTTGCAACGCTGTATCTCCGGCATTCTCAACATTAAATCTTGAGAACATCTGCCTGATAATAATTTCTAGATGTTTATCATTGATAGCAGCACCTTGTGATGCATACAAGCCTTGAATCTGTTTCATTATATAGTTTGTGACTGCTTCTTCGCCAAGTAAACTTAAGGCATCCTGGAGATTCCATGAACCTTCTGTAATCTGTTGTCCCAAAACTACCTCATCACCGTCTTTTACCATGATTCTAGTATTTGGCAAGATTGAGTATTCCTTAATCTCTGCTTCTTTTGTGACAACTAACGTATCTTTATCTTTAGATATCTTCACTACTCCACTATTTTTTGCTTTTATACCCTTGCCCTTAGCATCTTTTGCTATAACTTGTTTTGCCTCTACGACTGCATTGTTTTTGACAAGTATTTCTTTCCCTTTTACCTCATACTCATCCTTTTCTAGAACATTTGATGCTATCGTAACCACTTTGTTGTCTTTGTCTTCTCTTATAGCAACTTTCCCTGCCATTTCAGCTAATACGGCCTGACCTTTTGGCACTCTTGCTTCAAAAAGCTCCGTAACTCTAGGTAAGCCCTGTGTTATGTCTACCCCTACAACACCTCCTGCATGGAAAGTTTTCATAGTCAACTGAGTACCTGGTTCACCTATGCTTTGTGCAGCAATGATTCCTATCGCTTGGCCAAGAGAAACCAGACCTCCTCGCGCCAAGTCAGCTCCATAACATTTCTGGCATACTCCCCAGACAGTTTTGCAAGCCAGTGTAGATCGAATCTTTACTTCATCTACATCCGCTTCCTCCATTTTTTCATAGTCATCTTCTGTTACTAGAGTGCCTTTCTTTACAACTACTTCACCGGTCTTTTTATCAACCAGCTTTTCAGCTAAGACACGGCCTATAACTCGTGTAGAGAAGTCTTCATCTGCCTCTTGGCTCTTCAGTCTAGATAATATAATCCCTTCGTTATCACCACAGTCTTCTTCTGTTACAATAACATCCTGAGCGACATCTACTAACTTTCTGGTCAGATATCCTGAGTCTGAAGTCCTGAGAGCTGTATCAGTCAAACCTTTTCTTGCTCCGTGGTTAGAGATGAAATACTCCAGAGAGGTAAGCCCTTCTTTATAGTTGGACTTGATAGGTAGTTCTATATATTTACCTGTAGCACTATCCACGTTCCCCTTCATACCAGCTAGCTGTGTAAGCTGTCCTTCAGTCCCTCTAGCGCCTGATGAAAGCATAACAAGCAAAGGATTAAATTCACTCGTTTTTTCCATCATATCATTTTTGATTTGTTCCTTTGCTTTCTCCCAAACCGCAATACTTCTATCATACTTTTCCTGTTCTGTGATAAGCCCTTGATTAGTCATCTCCACAAATCTCAGAACCTTTGCTGTAGCTTCCTCAAGTATCCATTCTTTTGTATCAGGGACTTCTATATCATCCATAGAGATGGAAATACCGGAGATAGTTGCGTAGTGAAATCCTATGTTTTTTATACTGTTTACCAGCTCAGCTGTCTTCTCAGAACCATACTTATCAAACACCATTTTTATCATATCTTTCATCTTGCTACCCGTAAGTAACTCATTGGCATATGGTGTTCCTTTTGGCAAAATGGAGTTGAATACAAGTCGTCCGACACTGGTATCATAAACTTTTCCATTTATTCTAACCTTGATCTCCGCTAGCAGACTTATATCCCCATTCTGATAGGCACACAACGCTTCATCGTTATCAGCGAATACTTTACCCTCGCCTTTGTCACCTTTCTTTATCTGAGTCATATAATAACAACCCAGAACTATGTCAGTAGCTGGATTTATAACCGGTTTCCCGTCTGAGGGTTTCAAAATATTCTTAGTGGAAAGCATCCTATCTCTTGCCTCTTCTTGAGCTTTCCCTGATAAAGGAACATGAACAGCCATCTGGTCACCATCAAAGTCAGCGTTGAAAGCCAAACATACCAAAGGATGTATCTGTATAGCTTTTCCTTCTATAAGTTTCGGCTGAAATGCCTGGATTCCGAGTCTATGAAGGGTTGGAGCACGGTTCAAGAGAACATATTTATCCTTGATAACCTCATCAAGTGCATCCCAAACTTCACTGAGACCCATATCTATCATTTTTGAAGCATTTTTTATATTGTGGGCTATCCCTTCTGTGATAAGTCTACTGATAACAAAAGGCTTGAAAAGTTCCAAGGCCATCATTTTAGGCAGTCCACATTGATCAAGATTAAGACTAGGACCAACTACAATAACCGATCTGCCAGAGTAATCTACACGTTTACCCAGAAGATTTTGTCTAAACCGTCCTTGTTTTCCTTTCAACATGTCAGCAAGAGATCTCAGCTTTTTTCTACTCCCAGCACCTGCAGAAGCCTTGTCTCTCTTTGAAGAACTATCCATGAGAACATCCACTGCTTCTTGAAGCATTCTCTTCTCATTTCTACATATTACTCCTGGCGCATCCATAGCAATAAGCTTTTTCAAACGATTGTTTCTGTTTATAACCCTACGATATAGATCGTTTAAGTCACTGGCAGCGAATCTTCCTCCATCAAGATGTACCATTGGTCTAAGTTCAGGAGGGATTACCGGCAGAACGCTTAAGACCATCCATTCTGGCTTGATATCGGCTAACTTGAATCCTTCTGCCCATCTCAATCTCTTGAGCGCTTTTTTCTGTTTCTGACCATGAGAGTTATCAACTTCAGCTGTAAGTTCTGCTACAAGTTTCTTCAAGTCAACTTTCTTCAAAATCTCTAAAATAGCTTCCGCCCCTATTCCAGCTTTAAAAACCTGGCCATACTTCATGGAGAGTTCTCTATGTTTAGTTTCTGAAAGTACAGTGTTTTCCTTGATTTCTTGAATTTCCTTCTTTGCTATATTCTTAGAGTTTTCAAGTTTTTCTATCTCTTCTTGAACTTTCTGTTTATCCTTTTCAACTGCTAATATCTCCTTTTTCTTTGCTTTGAACTCTTCCTCTACTGAGTTTTTCGCATCTTTTTTTGCATCCTCGTTCACTTCTGTAACTATATAGTTTGCAAAGTAAGCCACTCTTTCTAAATCTCTCGAGCTCATGCCCAAAAGCAGTCCTATAGATCCGGGAACATTCTTCAAAAACCAGATATGGGCAACCGGAACAGCAAGCTCGATATGACCCATTCTCTCTCTTCTAACCAAGCTTCGGGTCACTTCAACGCCACATTTGTCACAGATAATACCCTTGTATCTTATCTTTTTATATTTACCGCAGTAACACTCCCAATCCTTTGTCGGACCAAATATTTTTTCGCAAAAGAGACCATCTTTTTCCGGCTTTTGAGTACGATAGTTGATAGTCTCTGGCTTTGTAATCTCACCATGGGACCACTTCAGGATATTCTCGGGTGAAGCTACTGAGATTTTAACTGCATTAAAGTTTACTGTTTTTTCTTCTCTTTTATCCATTTATAACTCCTCTTCTGCTTTGTCAGACGCTTTTAAGTCAACCTCAGGCATTTCATTCATTTCTTCACCTTCGATTATCTTTTCATCTTTAAGTTCTTCTATATACTCATCATAGTTTTCTTGAACAACTTCTTCGGCATCAACAGTTCGCTTCACTCTGCCATCGCCTTTCTTCTGCATAAACTCCACATTGAGTCCAAGCCCCTGAAGTTCTTTGACCAAAACGTTGAATGATTCCGGAACTCCCGGTTCTCTTATTTCCTCACCTTTGATAGTTGACTCATAGACATTTCTCCTGCCTATAACATCATCTGACTTAACAGTTAACATTTCCTGAAGAGTATAAGCAGAGCCATACGCTTCAAGCGCCCAGACTTCCATCTCTCCAAGTCTCTGACCACCCATTTGAGCTTTTCCTCCCAAGGGTTGCTGAGTAACCATAGAATATGGCCCTATAGACCTTGCATGAACCTTGTCATCTACCAGATGTAAAAGCTTCAACATATAGTTATAACCTATAGTAACTCTGTCATTGAAAGGCCTTCCTGTCTTACCATCATAAAGCTGAACCTTACCATCCTCCGGAAATCCTGACTTTTTCAACTCCTCTTTGATTGTTTTGATCTTTACGCCATCAAAAATAGGAGAAGCCACTTTGTATCCAAGAGTCTTCGCTGCTAAACCAAGATGGGTTTCCAGTATCTGACCGATATTCATACGAGAAATAACGCCTAGGGGATTTAAGATAATATCTACAGGAGTTCCATCTTCCAGATGAGGGAGATCTTCTACGGGAACAATTTCTGCAACTACTCCCTTGTTACCATGACGCCCGGACATCTTGTCTCCAACAGCTATTTTTCTCATCTGAGCAATTGTAACAAAAACTTGCTTGATAACTCCTACTGGAAGACTGTCTCCTTTATCACGGCTTTTTGTCCTAACGTCTATCACTTTCCCATGTTTACCCGAAGGCAACTTCATTGATGAATCTTTGACATCCCTTGCTTTTTCACCAAAAATAGCTCTGAGTAGTCTCTCTTCGGCAGTCAGTTCTGTCTCACCTTTTGCTGTGATCTTTCCTACCAGTATATCGCCAGGTGATACTTCTGCCCCTACCCTGATAATACCGTCTTCATCCAAATCTCTAAGAGCCTCTTCCCCAACATTTGGTATATCTCTGGTTATTACTTCCGGACCAAGCTTCGTGTCACGTATCTCGGCAATTTTCTCATCTAGATGGATAGAAGTATAACGATCTCCCTGTACTAGACGCTCAGAAACAATAATAGCATCCTCATAGTTTCTACCATGCCAGTTCATATATGCTACAAGAACATTTTGTCCCAAAGCTATTTCACCGTTTTTAATGGCAGTTCCATCTATGATGAGATCACCTTTTTTAAGTTTTTGGCCTTTTTGGGCAACAGTTCTTTGATTTATACAAGTTCCTGTATTTGACATTGCAAATTTTTCCAGAATATAGGTTTCTTCTTTCCCTGAGTCATACTTCACCGTTACTGAATCGGCAGTTGATGAGACAACCTTCCCTGGAGACGAGGCCCTCACTACTTGACCTGAAGCGTCTGCTACCTTCTCTTCTATCCCCGTGCCTACAAGCGGTTCTTCAGGATTTACAAGAGATACGGCCTGCCGTTGCATATTTGCCCCCATGAGAGCTCTCTTTGCATCATCATGTTCTAGAAAAGGGATGAGAGCAGCAGATATTCCAACCGGCTGTTTGCTTGAGACATCAACAAAGTCAACTTCTTCAGGGCTTGCTTCATCCGCCTCTAGCTTTCTTCTGACAACCAATTTTTTTTCTTTAAAGTAGCCTTTTTCGTCCAATGCTGAACCTGCTTGGGCAATAACCATTTTTTCTTCTTCTGAAATATCGAGATGGACTATTTCTTTAGTCACTCTCGGCTGAACCTTTATCTTCTCTTTATTTATCTTTGCTATATCTTTGGCAATCTTTACTGTTATCTCTACTCCTGCACCAACTACTTTCTTGCCTTTCGCATCTTTTACTATTTCAGATGAAATCTCACCAACAGCAGACTTACCGTCATTTTTCACTTCTCTTACTACCTTCCTATATGGCGTTACCAAAAATCCATACTCATTTGTAGTAGCATAGGAAGCCAAAGTATTTACAAGACCGATATTTGGCCCTTCCGGTGTTTCTATGGGGCAGATTCTACCATAATGAGTTCTATGCACATCACGGACTTCAAATCCAGCTCTTTCCTTCACTAATCCTCCCGGACCAAGTGCAGATAGAGTTCTTTTATGTTTGATTTCAGCTACTGGATTTATTTGTTCCATAAACTGAGAAAGTTGAGATGAAGCAAAGAATTCTTTCATATGAGCAACTATCGGTCTAACATTTATCAGTTGGCTCGGTGTAACAGTCTCTGGCTCACAAGTGCTCATCTTGTCTTTTATATATCTCTCAACCCTCTGCATTCCTACTCTGAACTTTCTTTGTAAAAGTTCTCCTACCGTTCTCAATCTTCTGGTATCAAGACTATCTACCTCATCCGGCGATCCCTGCTCGTTGTTCAGACGGATTATCTCCTTCACTATATCGATAAGTTCTTCGACTCTGAAGATTCTATTTTCTTTTGTATAAGGAAGGTTTACTCCCAGTCTTCTGTTTAACTTATATCTTCCTACTCTGGAAATATTATATTTTTTCGGATCAAAGAATATACTGTCAATCAGAGACCGTGAGTTTTCTGCTGTTGCCAGGTCTCCTGGACGAAACTTTTTGTAAATTTCAACATAGGCTTCATCTCTAGTCTCCGAAATCTCTTTATCTAGAGTTGCCTTTATATAGTCATGCTCTTTATCAGTGTTGACAGAAGCAAAAGCCTTCAATATCTCTTCATCTCCTCCCACGCCAAAAGCACGCAACATCGTTGTTACGGGAAACTTTCTTTTCCTGTCTATTTTTACATAGAGAACTCCCTGTGAAGAGGTTTCTATCTCTACCCATGGTCCCCACTCAGGGACAATTTTTGCTTTAAAGTATTTTTTTCCGCCAGTCTCCTCTGCATCAAAAAGAACTCCGGCTGACTTCGTAAGCTGGCTGACTATTACTCTCTCTGAACCATTTATGATAAAAGTACCCCTCTTTGTCATGAGTGGCATGTCACCAAAAAATATTTCTTGTGTTTTAGACTTTCCTGTATCTTTATTCTTAAGTTCTACGGAAACTCTAAGAGGCGCTTCATAAGTTAGCTTCTTTAGTTTAGATGTTTTCTCAGACTGTTTTGCATCTTCTAGATAGTAGTCTTTGAAGGTTACTTCTAGATTTTTCTTTGAGTAATCTTCTACTTTTCCTATTTCATCAAAAACTTCGGCAATACCCTCTTTTATAAACCAGTCATAACTTTTTGTTTGTACTTCTATGAGGTTTGGTAAATCTATGGCATCTTGGGACTTACTAAAATACTTCCTTTGTTTGGTGGCGGGCTCAAAATTCGGCGCACTTTTTGACATAAAAACAGTTGCTCCTTACATATTAACTTATAACTTTTTAGGAGTTAGCTCTAACTATTTATTGGGAAGATGTTTTGTCCCTCAAGTTTTTCCCTGTGATAGTTTAATAAAGACTGAATACTAATTTAGACCTTTTTAAATAAAAAGTCAACACTTTTTGTAAAAATAGTCTAGTATACAGCCTTTTGAATACGAAATAGCACTTCCACTAGGTTTCAATTCGGAGGATTTTTTAATGACGCTCTCTACTTACTACCCCTTATGATCTTGTCAACAATACCGTATCCCTTAGCCTCTTCGGCACTCATAAAGTAGTCTCTCTCGGCATCTTTTTCTACCTTTGAAACTGACTGTCCCGTATGCTTAGCGAGGATTTCATTTAATCTCTGTTTAGTTTTGAGTATGTGTTTAGCATGAATATCAATATCTGTAGCTTGTCCCTCTACCCCACTCATAACTTGATGGATCATCACCTCTGCATTTGGCAAGATAATACGCTTACCTTTTTCCCCTGCACTTAAGATGAGAGCGGCGGCAGAAGCTGCCATACCAATGCAGATAGTGGAGACGTTCGACTTTACATACTGCATAGTATCGTAGATAGCTAGGGCAGACGTAACCGATCCTCCCGGAGAGTTTATATAGAGGATTATATCTTCTTTTGCATTCTCACTTTCCAAGAAAAGTAGCTGAGCGATAATAATATTGGCAACAGTATCATCTACGGCAGTGCCGAGAAATATAATCCTGTCTTTTAGAAGACGTGAGTAAATATCATAAGACCGCTCACCAAGATGAGTCTTCTCTATGACTGTCGGTATAAGTATTTGATTTCTTTCGCTCATTATATTCTCCTATATTTAATCATTTTGCACAGTAGTCAATGAGCCTATCCATCGTTTTCCTTGAAACTATGCTGTTCTCTATCTGATGTACTGTCTCATGCTCACTTAGCTTTTTCTCTACCTCTTCCTTTTTCTCTCCTGCACTTGCCAGAATAACATTTTTTTCTATTTCTACCTCTTCTTTTGTGACACCCATGCCTTCCACTTCCGATATCTTTGACAGGACGAGACCCATCTTTACCCTCTTCTCTGCATCAGGTTTCATCTCTTTTTCAATATCTTCCATGGTCTTCCCTGATGTTTTCAAATACTGTTCCATAGTTAGACCAGAAGATTGCAGGTTGTGTTCTGCTGTATGCAGCATGCTATGAATTTCCTGATGTATAAGCGCATCAGGTACCTCTACCTTAGTCTTTTCGCTTATCTTTGTCATTATATCTTCTTCCAATCTCCTTCTTTCTTCCATTTCCTTCACTTCAGCCAAGTTTTTTTCTACTCCTTTTCTCAGTTCATCTGCGTTTTTGAAAATACCAAACTTCTTTGCAAAGTCATCATTTAGCTCAGGTAGCACCTTCTCAGAAATGCTGATTATCTTCGCTTTGAAAGTTACCTTCTCTCCCTGAAGTCTCTTCTCATGATAATCTTTCGGGAAAGTCACATCGAAGGTCTTCTCCTCTTCTTTACTCATACCGATGAGGTTCTCTTCGAACCCCGGAATAAACATACCAGCGCCAATAGTAACAGGATATTTTTCCCCTTTGGACCCCTCAACCAACTTCCCTCCTTTACTCCCTTCAAAGTTTATCTCTACTCTATCACCCTTGACTGCTTTTCTTTCTACATCTCTAAACTCAGCATATCTCTCCTGTAGCTCCTGAATAGAATTATCTATATCCTTTCCTGTAACTTTTACTTCTTTTTTTGATATCTTTATCTTTTTGTAATCAGGAAGGACAACCTCAGGCAGTACCTCAACCTCTGCCTCAAATGTAAGACCTCCTGTCGGAGCATACTTCGTAACTTTGATATCAGGTCGGCTAACAGTAACTATCTTTTCCTGAGTGATGGCATTGTAGTAAGCTTCCGGCAAAACACTATCTAGAACTTCTGCATAGAACTTATCTTGGCCAATTTCCTTTTCCACTACAAACTGTGGTGCTTTTCCTGGACGAAAACCGGCAATCTTCAGACCCTTAGCAAGATTCTTATATACCTTTTCTATATGAGGCTTCAGTTCTGCCTCTGTTACATCAATGATGATTTTTACTTTTACCTTTGAAAGTTCTTCTTTTTTTATTTCCATATATGTTTAAAACCTCTTTCCTTATATTTAAGATAATCCTCTATAGCCACAAAAGTATACTCTACTTGAGAAACTATTTCAATAAATGGATAGTAGATCTAGAGTATGAATCTCTCCTTCACAAAACGATCAAAACTTTTACTATAAAACTCAACTGTACTATAGGAAACAACCCCCTCGTCTATTTCCATAATTATTTCCTCTATGCCTGACTCTAGAAAAAACCTACTGCAAGATGCACAGAGCCCCGTCACATAAGGGATTATTTTCCCGTTGTCCGATTTGACAGAGTAAGCCTTTGCTCCTCTTAAGTTTTTACTATCTTTGAGAGCATCTGCAACTGCCCTTTCTCCAGCATGTATTTCATAACAAAGATCCGTCCTGGTTTCGTTATTCAACAATTTTAAAACGCAAGGATCACACTTTCTGCCACTGATTGGTCCGTTAAAGCCCTTTCCAATGATTTTACTACCTTTTACAACCACTACTCCGGATTTCAAAACAGGGCAAATAGACTCCTCCGAAACTTTTACTGCTTCATTTAGATATTTTTTTGCTTTCTTTAGATCTTTACCTTTTAATGTTCTCATCTGGTTTCCTCCAGACTAACTTTAAAATTAATTAACCCTATCTGGTGCCGCGGGGGAGACTCGAACTCCCAATCCGGTTAAGGAACTAGTTCCTAAGACTAGCGCGTATACCAATTCCGCCACCGCGGCAGGCACCAATATCTCAATATATTACCATTTTTTAGATAAAATTTCTAGGGTTTACATTGTAATCAACCCATTTTCATGTTAAAATGACAGTCCAAAAATAAAAATACACACAAAAGCACCTTGGAGTAAATATGGGAACCTATGAAGAACTAGATGCTGTAGTTAACAGCATAAACGGAGGCTCGAGGAAAAACCTTAGTGAACTTCGAGATAAACTCGGACTTGAAACCTTGAGAGAAACTGCAGCCAAAGTTATCAGAGAAGAAACCCGCTGTGCCGAAGGGAGTGAACTTGACTCTCTCCGGAAGGCCGCAAAAAAAAGCGGTCAGTTTTCTCCCATGGGACTTCTATCTCGATACACCTCAAATGTGTATCGAAGATACTATCCTTAAAAGTGTGGGCGTCCCTGCGAGTTTCAGAAGCTGGCACTTCTGACTTACCCGCTTCGTCGCCCACTTTTTTATTTCTTTTTTATAGAGACACTATCTACTAACTTATCTTTTGTACTATAAACACTTATTTTCAGCTCATTATCGACTCTCTCCACCACACAGTAATGATATGTTTTCATAAACTTCTGACTCCATGAATCATTTCTGCTTCTGTTATAGAGAGGGGCTCCTCCACCACCTGTTACTATATAGTGGATCCCATCTACTTGTGATCTTTCGTAGTCATGATCATGTCCGGCAAAGACAACCTCCACACCATACTTTTCAAACATAGGGACTATGCTTTCCCTGAGCCCCATCTCATCTTCATCGTGCTTACCCGTACTATAAGGGGGGTGATGCAAAACAACTACTTTAAACTTGATATCACTGCCTACACTCTTCAAGTCCTTCTCTAGCCACTTGTATTGCTCTGAGCCCTTACCTAAAGGCTTGTTACTGTTTAGAACCGTGTAATGCACTCTGTCAGAGTTTACTGAGTACCACTCTTCATTGCCCGGAAGCTGAAAGTTATTATAAAAAAGCGGTGAGTCCTTTTCATGATTACCAAGTACCGGATAGAAGTTTGTATTGGACCTGAGGTTTGCTGTAATATTATTAAAAATAGGCCACTCATCAGGCTTATCACCTTCCTCTACTAGGTCGCCTGTAAAGAAAACTGTTTCTGGATGACGAGCCGAAATAAGTTTCACGAGTTTTCGATGGATATCATAACCATTTCTAGAATCTCCATATACTACTATCTTGTGGTCTGACTCAGTAACTATTCTATGAGGGGCTACAAAGTTCTGAAAGTAATAGTATACACCACCGCCAACTATCAGAGTGGTAATAAGTATTGCAACTAATATATTCCTGTTATTTTTCATAATATTCATTTTATCAGTCCAGATGCTTTTGTAAAAGAATATATTAAGGCGCGGTTTTTCCGCGCCTTTCCACTTATGGCAGTGGCTATCCTGCTTATACTAGATAAGCTCTTGATAAATTAATCTCCGGCCACTGCCCCAAAATAAGGTATTAATACAATTCTAGAGAATCCAAAAAGTGAAAACA
>Ga0172368_10004498_pt1 | contig 16119 bp, 14 predicted proteins | sample Lak11m_FD_114540 | JGI IMG/M metagenome (GOLD analysis project Ga0172368, IMG submission 114540) | Freshwater microbial communities from Kabuno Bay, South-Kivu, Congo - kab_022012_11m | ecosystem: Environmental > Aquatic > Freshwater > Lake | place: Democratic Republic of the Congo: South-Kivu...
ACCTCCTAAATACTCCATCTCCTACGCCATCCAAGTCCTCAAGTCCAAATCAGCCAACTGGCTCAAAAAGAAAACCAAGAGATTTCCCCAAGGCAATCTTTGGGCTCGGGGCTACTTTGTTTCAACTATCGGCATCAATGAATTTTCCATCAAAAGATATATCCAAAACCAAAGCTACCGGCAAATAGACATGGAAAATCTCAAATTATTCTAGCTGGCGTTAGACGGCAGGATAGAAACCACTAACATATGAGCAAGTGGTTGGTTATTGACTATTTCTCAATTTTTGCTAGATTTTGGGTCAGTCATTTAACAATCATATATAAGGAGGGGTAACCATGCAAAAGACGGAATATTTCAAAAGTTTGGATGGCATTCGGGCTTTAGCTATTGGTTTGATTTTGGCCTACCATTATTTTCCAGCGGGTGGTGGATTTTTACACGGCGGCTTTATTGGGGTAGACATTTTTTTCGTGGTCAGCGGTTTCATTATTACTTGGCTGCTGCTTAAAGAATGGGAAAATCACCAAAAAATTCGGATTTGGGTTTTCTGGTCGCGGCGGATCCGGAGACTGTTGCCGGCCCTAGTAAGTCTCGTGGCAGTTTTAATTATAACGGCAGCGCTTGTTCCGCAATTAACGGCTGTCGACCAGGAAAAATTCAAGTACCTGCCGGATTTTACCAACGAATTATCAGTTATACGCAGCCAACTGCTGCCGGCTCTGACTTATTTCACCAATTGGTATTTTATTTTTCAGGGTAAATCTTATTTTGACCTGACCGACCGACCATCATTATTCGAACACCTGTGGTCACTGGCCATTGAAAATCAGTTTTATCTGTTTTGGCCGCTCGTACTGGTCGGAATTTTGGTCTTAAGCCGTGGCCGCCGTCGTTGGCTGATTATAGCAACCAGTGCTTTTGCGCTGGTTTCTGCTGCGGCCATGTTGATCCGAGGTGAGGCCTTACCGAATGATGCTCGTGCTTATTTCGGCACCGACACGCGGTTCTATGCCCTGATGTTGGGTGCTACCCTGGCGCTGATTTTTCGGAAAGCGGATAATTGGTCAAAAATGAACCGATGTCATCAATGGATTTTGGAAACTTTGGGTTTGATCGGTTTAGGAACGATTATCCTTTTGAGTGTCACTTTGGTTGGCGGAACCTTGCCGGTTTTCCAGGGGGGGTTGCTGGCAGCTTCGTTAGCTGCTTGTCTGCTCATAATCCCGGCTATTGGTGGTCAGTCGGGACCGGTTAAAAGATTTTTCGAATCAAAGTTTCTAGGTTTGATCGGCCGGCGATCATATAGTCTTTATCTCTGGCATTGGCCGATTTTTATCCTGACGGAACCCGGCTATAATTATCCGCTGGAAGGATTGGAATTATTGTGTCTCAGGATTGTATTGCTTGGTGGTTTTACCGAAGTATCTTACCAGTTAATCGAAAAAACATTCAGAAATGGAGCAGTTATGATGCAATTTAAAAAATGGAAAACAAACTATAATCTCACACCATTTAAAACCATAACCCAAGTCGGTTTAATCGCCATTTTAACTTTATTTTTGTGCGTTTCCTGCTCGGTATTAGTTTGGCAGGCCAAGTCCCAAGGTGTTCCCGGACTCGTGGAAACAACGGTTGAAAATTTAGAGCCGGCGATTATCGGAGAAATGCAAGAAGTTAAAATGGCCGAGGAACCTGATTTTGCCAAACTGACAACGGAAAAAACAACTGAAATTGTTGTCAGCTTCATCGAATTGGATGATCGGCTATCGTCAGTATCGCTGACAACAGCTTTGCCAAAGCGGGAATCTTTCAGCCGAAAAATCGAACGGGTTATAGCGATTGGCGATTCGGTTATGCTAGGCGCCAAAACCTCCCTGGAGAAACTGGTTGGTAATATTACCGTTAACGCGATGGTTAGCCGGCAGTTTACCGAAGTATATCGGATCGTCCAGCAACTTAAGCAGTCCGGGCAATTGCCGCCTAGCGTCATTATTCATACCGGTACTAACGGTACGATAGATGAGAAAACTTTTGCCAACATGATGGAGATACTCAGCGGTTGCCAAAAGGTGATAATTTTTAACTTGCGGGTACCGCGGATTTGGCAAGAAAGCAACAACCGAATTCTGGCCAAGGTAGTGCCCCAATACAAAAATGCCGTGCTGGTTGACTGGCAAAAAAGGAGTTCAGCCCAACGGGAAGTATTTTATCGGGATGGCATCCATCTCAAGATGCCGCAAGGAACATTTTTTTACGCCCAGTTGGCCAAGGATGCATTAGACAATCAGAAAAGCGGGAACATATAATTTATGATTAACCGTACAAACGCCGATTGGAATTTTCCAAACGGCGTTTTTTATTCCCAAAAAACTGGAAAATTAAGGATTAAAAGGTATACTTATATTAATGGATAAAAATGTTAAAAAACTGGTTCTGATTGACGGCAATGCGATTATCCACCGGGCCTATCACGCCCTGCCGCCGCTGACAACTAAAAAAGGCGAACTGGTGAACGCGGTTTATGGTTTTTCCAGTTTGCTTTTGAAAGTCATCAATGATTTAAAGCCGGACTATATCGCGGCGACTTTTGATTTGGCTGGGCCGACTTTCCGGCACGAGGAATATAAAGAATATAAAGCCACGCGAGTCAAAGCGCCGCAGGAACTTTATGATCAGATCGGGCGGGTGAAACAAGTGGTCCAGGCTTTCAATATTCCGATTTATGAAAAAACCGGCTTTGAAGCCGATGATGTTATTGGTACCCTGGCCCAGCAAGTGGAAAAAGATAAAAATATTGAAACGGTGATTGTGACCGGCGATTTGGATACTTTGCAGTTAGTCAGCGATAAAACAAAAGTTTATGCTTTGCGCAAAGGTATGAGCGACACGGTAATTTACGACGAAAAAGCGGTTAAAGAAAGATATGGACTCAAACCGGAGCAAGTAATTAACTTTAAGGGTTTGCGCGGAGATGCTTCAGATAATATTCCCGGTGTCAAAGGCATCGGCGAAAAAACGGCTACGGAACTTTTGAAAAAATATGAAACCGTAGAAGGCGTTTACAAAAATATTTCCAAAATAAAAGGCGCGGTCAAGGAAAAACTGGAACGCGACAAAATGCAGGCTTTTATGAGCAAAAAACTGGCGACTATTGCCAAAAATGTTCCGGTAAAATTGGAGTTGGAAAAAGCCAAAACCCACGAATTTGACCGCAAAAAATTGGTGGATCTTTTTCAGGAACTGAATTTCTTCAGTTTGATAAAGCGTATTCCGACGCAAGATAGTATCGGCGGGGTTCACCCCGTCAAATCCCCCGCTATGGCGGGGGACGCCCCTGGCGTATTTGATGGGGTAAAAGATATTAAGTACGCAATAATTAATGATGATGAATTAGATAGCTTTTTTAAATCTTTAAGTGTACAAAAGGAAATCGCTTTTTGTCTGGATAAAGATAATGATGGCAAAATTCAAGGCGTGGCTTTTTCTCATAAAACTGGTCGTTCTAGTTATGTACAATTACTAAAAACTAAAAACTATAAACTACAAACTATTTTCAGCGACCCAAGGATATTAAAAATTGGCTACGATCTTAAGAGTTCCTATAAGTCATTAAAAAAATATAATATAGAACTCGCTGAAAATTTATGGGACGTTATGCTTGGCGCTTATGCTTTAAATCCTGGCAGTAAAATTGAACTGCCAAATTTAGTTTTAGAAAACTTAGGCGAAGAAATGCCGGAGGAGAATAAAAAAGGGCAGTTGGGATTAGGTATTGAAATGGAGGAACCCGCCTCGACTCGCGAAGACGCTGCGTCGACGCGAGGCGGGCAAGCGCAAAAAATCTGCCAAAAAGCCGATTATATTTTCAAGCTTAAAAATATTTTGGCTAAGAAAATTGAGGAGATAAGCAATGAACAAAAAACCAAATACAATCTAAATTATCTTTTTGAAAAAGTGGAAATGCCATTGGTATCAATTTTGGCGGAAATGGAAATTGCCGGCATAAAACTAAACGGCATTATTTTCAAAGGCATTTCGGAAAAAATTACCGGCACCATTAATAATCTGGAGAAAGCTATTTATAAATTAGCCGGTACCCAGTTTAACATTAATTCTCCCAAACAATTGCAGGAAGTATTATTCTCCAAAATGAAACTGCCAACCACCGATATCAAAAAAATCAAGACTGGCTATTCCACTGGCGCTGGAGAACTCGAAAAACTTAGGAAAGAAAGTAAAATTATTGAAAAAATTGAGGAATATCGGGAACTTTTTAAATTAAAAACAACTTATTTGGATACTTTGCCGGAACTTACGGATAAAAATTCGCGCATCCATACTTCATTTAATCAGGCGGTGGTCGCTACCGGCCGGCTTTCATCTTCCGATCCCAACCTCCAAAATATTCCTATTCGCACCGATATTGGGCAACTGTTGCGCACTGCTTTTGAAGCCGAAGATGGTTATAAACTGGTGAGTGCAGACTATTCGCAAATAGACTTGCGGGTTGTTGCGCACGTGAGCGGCGATAAAAAAATGATTGAAAATTTTTTGGAAGGGAAAGACATCCATCGGGCGACGGCTGCCGAAGTTAACAAAGTGCCGATGAGCCAGGTGACGGAAAAAATGCGCTCGGCTGCCAAGGCTCTCAATTTTGGCGTGATTTACGGTATGAGCGTGTTTGGTTTTTCCCAAGCTTCGGGCGTGGATAGGGATGAGGCCAAAAAATTCATCGACGCCTATATGACAGAATTTTCCGGCATTGCCAAATATATGCGCGACACCAAAGAATTTGCCAAAAAGAATAAATTTGTAGAAACGGAAATGGGAAGACGCCGAAACATTCCCGAAATTGACTCGCCCAATTTCCAAGTCCAAAACGCCGCCGAACGGATGGCTATCAATATGCCGATCCAGGGACTCGCGGCTGATATAGTAAAACTGGCGATGATCAAAGTGGCGGACGAATTTAAAGAAGATAAAAATGTAAAAATGGTTTTACAAGTGCATGATGAAATAATTTTGGAAGTCAAAGAAAGTGAGACTGAAAAAGTCGCTAAGAAAGTAAAAGAAATAATGGAAAGTGTTTATAAACTCAAAGTTCCCCTGGTTGCGGAAGTGAATATTGGGGATAATTGGGGAGAAATATAATTATTAAAAAGTACACAATATGCCTAAGGAAAGATATCAACAACCAAGCAATGAAGTTATGAAAAATGTGGAAATTCTAACTCCAGAACAAAAAGAAGAGAGCAGCAAATTTGAAGCATATTTCAAAAATTTATTGGATCATAATGATAAGGATTTAGAAAATATTTACCGAATTCGTGACAACTGGATTATATATATAGGTGAAGATGTTGAATTGAAATCATTTACTGATTGTATAGAAAAAAATAATAAATTTTTTCTAGCACCGATTTATCACGAAACTAAAAATGAATATGGTTGGGCTTTTTTGGAATATTATTATTCTCTTGGTACTGTTTCGATAGCTATACCAACAAAAGAAGATATGATAAGAAACAAATCTAATTTTCCAGAAGAAGGAGTCGGCTTCAGTATACAAGTGCATCCTTATCAAGATAAAAAGATGGAAAATGCATCCAGAACAAGAGCATTGGCGGAAGTCATTAATATTATTGGTGAATATATTATTAAAAATGATGTACCTGCCGATTTTATTTATGGTAGTCATAAAAATAAAAAAGAAAGTGAGATAATACAGTTGCATAGATATAGTAAAAAATACAAAAATTTTGAAAAAATCCAGTTTTAATTGTAGCGTTTAGTCTATGCCCGAATTACCCGAAGTCCAGACAGTCGGTTTCTAGGGGGGCAAGGGCACTTTGGTTTACAGTTACAGTGAACTGTAAAGTATTGGACTGGGGTTAATATTGACTGGTTAATATTAACCTGATATAATAAAGATATGGAAAATATAACCAAAGAGACTCAAGAAATAGCGGAAATTATTGAGAAATATGGGCCGATCCGTTCCAACGAAATCGCCAAAATGCTCAATATTTCCCTGAAAACCGTCTATAAGCACCTGAAAAGGCTCTTGGATGACGATTTTATCGTCAAAACCGGAGAAACACCGGTGGTCTTTTACGCTTTACGGGAAAAAAGCGCGGAAAAACATATTGAAAGCGATAAAGATGACGATATTTTGGATAAGAATTACATCTATGTTTCGCCCAGCGGGGAAATTAAGCGGGGAATTGAAGGCTTTCAGGAATGGTGCCAAAAAAACAAATTTGATTATCAGAAAGAGAAAAAACAATTTATCAAAAATCTAAAAGAGTTTCAGAAGCTGAAAAAAGACGGAATAATTTCCGCCAAAAAATCTATCCTGTCGGGCAAAAAAGACCTCAATCTGGATAATATTTTTTTCAGTGATTTTTATACCAGTGGACATTTCGGAAAAACAAAGCTGGGGCAATTGGTCTATCTGGGTAAATCTTCGCAGAATAAAAAACTGATCCGGGAAATCGTAAAAATAATTACTCCGTCCGTTGCCGGCATTATTAAAAAATACGATATAAAGTCGGTCTGTTTTATTCCCCCAACCATTGACCGTAAAATCCAGTTTATGGATGTATTGAAAAAAGAGCTGAAACTGGATTTGCGGGAAATCAAAGCTGTTAAAGTTCCCAGCGATACAAAAATTCCGCAAAAAACTTTGCGCAAACTTGAAGACCGGATAATCAACGCCAATAAGACAATCGCCATCAATCCCAACCAGGAACTAAAATCCAATGTTTTAATAGTTGACGATGCCACCGGTTCTGGAGCGACCTTAAATGAAACTGCCGGTAAAATCCGGCAATTCGCCAAAGGAAAAATCAAAATCATCGGCTATTCGGTGGTGGGAAGCTATAAAGGTTTTGACGTGATAAGCGAAGTCTAGGAAGTCAAGGAAATTATGGAAAATGTTTATAAGCTTAAAGTTCCCTTAGTAGCTGAAGTGAACATTGGGGATAATTGGGGAGAGATTTAAAAAAATATGAAAAGTAAAAAAACATTATTTGTACTGATTGCCCTTTGGATTTTATTAATTTCAATGTTATTAATTTTTAGCAATGAAAACAGGCCTATATCCATATTTATTTCTTTAGTAATGTTTGTTTTAATTCCATATTTTCTTGTTATTTTAAACAACAAAATAAGAAATAAAATAGAAGAATCTAAAAAATATCAATTATTAAATAGATTATCAATAATAATATTTGTTATTTTCTTTATTTTTTTGGTATACATTTTAATTAAAAGCAGTTAATCAACCTATGCCCGAACTACCCGAAGTCCAAACGGTCGGTTAATTTTAAAAGTCGGGGATAATTTGGGAGAAATTTAAATTATGTCAAAATTAATTCTTATTTGTGGTTTACCGGGTTCCGGCAAAACTACTTTGGCGAAAGAGCTTTCTAAAAAAATAAATATAGTTTGTCTGCATAAGGATTCTATTAAGGAAAAATTGTTTGAAACCCAAAAAGGGAAGACGCTGGAAGATAGCCAGCGAATTGGTAACGAAACAATCAACGTACTTTTTCATCTGATTGAAGAGCAAATTAAAAATGGAGTGGATTTGATAGCCGAAGCTCCTTTTAATTTTCCAGAAGATTATTCGCAAATAGCTGAGTGGGAAAATAATTATGAGGTAAATATTTTCAGTATCATCTGTCAGATTGATAGCGAAGAACGCAAGAAAAGATTTAATGAACGGGAAAGGCACACAGCCCATTTTGATCGGGAAGTTTTTGAAAGACACTTTCAGGAAAGTGAATATGACTATAAAGATATTCCAGGAAATCAAATCAGAATCAATACTGATGAGCCAGTAAAAATTTTAACACAAAAAATTATTAAAAAAATTATTTAAAATATGCCTGAACTACCCGAAGTCCAAACAGTCGTTTCTGACTTAAATAAAAAAATCAAAGGTGATATCATCACCGGTTTTTGGAGTGACTGGCCGAAGGCGATTAAAAATGCAACTTTAGAAAAATTTAAGAAAATTATCATCGGTCGGAAAATTTTGGGTGCGCGGAGATTGGGAAAAAATATGTTTATTGATTTATCGGGTGGCAAGACTTTGTATATTCATCTCAAAATGACAGGACACTTGCTCGTGAAATCACGAGCAAATTTCCAATTTCCAATTTCCAATTTCCAATCAAATTCCAATGACAAAATTTCCAAATCAAAAAAACATGATTATTTTAGCGATAGAGTAAATCAATACATACACCACAGCTGGAAGTTAAAAGATAAAAATGGAAAAATAAAAAAGTTAGAATTTTCCGATGTCAGGAAATTTGCCAAAATTGTTCTGGACGATACGGAAAAAATAAATAATCTAAAAGAAATTAAAGCTTTGGGTGTGGATGCGATGAGTCCGCAGTTTACGCTCAAAAAATTTGAAGAAATTTTAGGATACCCTCACCCCAACCCTCTCCCTGCAAGGGCGAGGGGGATTTTAAATAAACCAATCGGATTAATTTTGATGGATCAAGAAAAGATTGCAGGCATTGGTAATATTTATCGCAGTGAAATTCTATTTGACGCCGGCATTGACCCGCACCGGAAAATAGAAAAATTAAATTCAGCTGAAAAAAAGAAAATCTATTCTTCTATCCGGAAAATCCTCAAAAAGGCCGTCCAAATGCGCGGCACTTCCGATTCGGATTACCGCGACACTTCCGGCGCGCCGGGAAACTTCCATAAAATTTTAAAAGTTTACAAAAAAGCTGGTCAAAAATGTTACAAATGTGATACAATAATTAAGCGTTTTAAAATGGGACAAAGAAGTGTTTTTTATTGTCCAGTTTGCCAAAATAAAAATTAATTATTTATTAAATGAGCAATGGTAAGAAAGTAATTGTTGCGCTAGCAGCAATAATTTTAGTTGTCGGAGGATATTATTTTTTCTCCAAACCCAATAAAATCAAGGCAAAACCGATTAATATTTACAATCAATCGACCCCAAGCTATACCAATGCTAATACTGGTCCGGTCAGTCCAATCTCCGGTTTAAGCTGTGACAATTGGAGCCGTCGGCCGGTTGCGGTTATGCAGCCAGTAGATTTTCAGGCACGTCCAGTAGCTGGCTTTTCCCAAGCCGAAATGGTTTTTGAAATGCCTAATCCAGCAGCTGGAATGTTTGTTACTCGATTTATGGGAATTTATCAATGCAATATGCCTGAAGAAATCGGCGCTATTAGGAGTGCCCGTCAGGATTACATTGCTGTAGCTAAGGGTTTGGATGCTATTTTTGTCAATTGGGGCGGTTCGGCTTTTGCTATTAAAAAATTAAATGAGGGCGTAATTGATAATATAGATTGTAATGGAGAGGGCGGTAAAAAAGCCCCTCAATGCTGTTTCCGTAAAGAACGAACTGGGCTTATGAGGGCTGAGGATAACGGATATGTAAAGGGGCAGAAGATTCTTGATTGTTCTAAAGAATTTGGCTATCGGATGGATAATAAATTCATCGGCTATCCTCATCAAGCGGATTTACCTGAAGAACAAAGAATTCAGGGCGGAAACTTAAGGATTGGATTTCACGGAGTTTATGAAGCCAAATACGATTATGATCGCGAAAGCAATTCCTATCTCCGCACCTGGGGAGGGAAAGAAGATATTGATCGAAATAACAATCAGCGCGTAGCTCCCAAAAATATTGTGGTTATGATTGCCGAAAATGAGCAGATTTTAGCGGATGTTAATTATTCAGATCGGCCGCAAGACCCTTGGGCGGGATTGGAGGAATGGGAAAAGATCGGACCGAAAAATATTTCCGGACGGTACAATAACATCCAAATAGGCGATCCGTGGTTTGATACGATTGATTCCGGAGAAGCACACTTTTATTTTAATGGTCAGGAATATCGAGGTAGTTGGAAAAAGGATAAAGCTAGTGCCGAAAGCAAACTTTTCTTTTATGACGAGGCTGGGCAGGAAATAAAGTTTGTTCCCGGATTAATCTGGGTGGAAGTTTTGGTTCCAGGCCAGAATTTTAGTTGGCAGCCAGTTTAATAACATGATAAAGTGTTTATAATTTATAAATAATATTTTTTAATCAATTTAATGAATGCTAAAAAGAAAATAATTGTTTTTTTGGTAGCTCTGATTTTAGTTTTTGGTGGATTTTATCTTTTTTCCGGATCAAAAAATAAGAAAGGAAAATTAATAGACATAAATAAAAAATATCCACTAGCTAATAAAGGTCCAGCTAGTCCGATTTCTGGATTAAGCTGTGACAACTGGAACCGTCGGCCAATCGCTGTCATGCAGCCAGGCGATGTTCCCGCTAGGCCGGATGCCGGATTTTCCGATGCCGATATGGTGATTGAAATGCCGGTTATTACAGCGCAAATAACTCGCCTGATGGGAATTTATGTTTGTGGCAACCCTGATGATGTTGGTTCAATGAGAAGTGCTCGCCATGATTATGTGTCTTTAGCCAAGGGCTTGGATGCAATTTTTGTCCACTGGGGTAGGGCTGATATACAGGATTTTAAAGACAGATTAGATGGCGGAATAATAGATAATATTAATTGCAATGGTGATGCCGGTAAATCAGCTAATGCTTGTAAAGATAATCCTTGCTATCGCAAAGAAGGCATGGCTAGGAGTGTGGATTCTGGCTATGCTAAGTTCTCAAAAATTGTAGAGTGCTCCAAAGAGTTTGGCTACCGGATGGAAAATAAATTTGCCGGTTACCCGCATCAAGGTGAAGCACCTGAATCAGAACGGCCTAACGGAGGACATTTAAGGGTTTCTTTTACCGGTCCTTACGCAGTAACTTATGATTATAATAAAGACACCAACTCCTATTTAAGGACTTGGGGCAACGTTGAAGATACAGATCGCAACAACGGCAAAAGAGTGGCGCCAAAAAATGTGGTGGTGATGATGGCTGCATCCGAGCAAATCGAAGGTCAGTATAATAATGTTCAGATCGGTGATCCTTGGTATGACACTACTGATTCTGGAGACGCTCGTTATTATATGAATGGTCAAGAATTTTTTGGAACGTGGGAAAAAGACAAATCTTCATTGGAGAGCAAACTTTATTTTTATGACCAATCCGGGCAGGAAATCCAGTTTATTCCTGGCCAGATCTGGGTCGAAATCCTTGAGCCGGGACAAGGGCTGAAGTGGGTGCCGGCCCAATAATTTTTGCAAAAATTGAAAGCCCGCAAGGGCTTTTTGCTTATGCCAATTTATCCTATATACTGTTAGTGGATAAATAATCAAAACTATGCTTTTTTTCCTTTACGGCGAAGATTCGCTCAGATCAAGCCAAAAACTGGCAGAATTCAAAACTAAATTTATGACAAGCGGCAGCGCCAATAGCGGATTGTCAATCTTTAATTATGATGAAAAAAATATCAAGCATAAATCGCTGGAAGCATTAAATACGCCTAATTTACTGGCGCCCCAAAGGCTGGTAATTTTTAAAAATTTAGAAAAAAACGGCAGCGAGGAAGAACAGGAGAGAATTTTAAATTATTTAAAGGAAAATAAAAAGCAAATTTCGGAAGCTGAGGATTTGATCATAGTTTTTTGGGAAGCAGGTCAGTCCAAAAAAAATAATGTTTTTTATAAATTTCTGCTGGCCAACAGCAAGGAACAAAATTTTGAAAAACTGGTCGGAATGAAATTAAACAAATGGGTTTTGGAAGCAATGCATAAACGAGATCCTCGAAGCCTAATTTCCGATTCCGCTTTAGAAAAACTGATACTTTTTTGCTCCGGCGATACGCAACTTTTAGCCAATGAAATCCGGAAGCTGGTTGATTTCTCCGATGGCCAGATCATTTCAGAGCAAGCCGTAGAAAAGTTGGTCAAATCCGAGATGGCGGGAAATATTTTTGAAATGGTGGATGCTTTGGGGGATAACCAGAAAAAGAATGCTTTGAAATTATTGCACCGGCAATTGAAAGGCGGCGAAGACCCTTTCTACATTTTTTCCATGTTTGTCTACCAATTCAGAAATTTGGCTAAAATTGCCGACTTGAAAGAAAGATTTGCCGGCAACGAAAATGAAATTTCCAAAACGGCAAAAATGCATCCTTTTATCGTCAGAAAAAGTCTGGCACAAACAAATAATTTTTCTTTTGAAAAGCTGAAAAAAATTTATCGGAAACTCAGCAATCTGGACGCCAAAATCAAGACCGGAAAAATCGATATCGGGTTGGCGCTGGATAAGTTTATTATTGAATTATAATTTTGCATAAATCAATAAAGTAAATAAAAAAACCGTCGGGTTAGTTCCGGCGGTTTTTATATTGCTTATTTTTTAATCATGGCTTTCAATCGGTCATTGAGTCGGGATTTCTTTCGGGCGGCGTTATTTTTATGGATAACTTTCTTTTGGGCTGCTTTATCAATGGCAATCTGGGCTTTTTTTTGCCACTCCTCGGCTTGCGTAACATTTCCGCTAGAAATAGCCTCCAGAGTCTTTTTAACGGCACTGCGAAAAGAACCTTTGATTTTACGGTTTTTTTCGGTCTTTCTGGCGGTTACCCGCATATACTTCTTGGCTGATTTTTTGATTGGCATAAATCATGAAACATAAAACATAAAACATGAAACAATTTATTTTAGAAAAATTTTTATGCTGTATATTTTATGTTATATATTATTGTTTGATTACTATATATTATTAGCACAGCAAAGGGGTTTTGGCAAGTGTTTTAGAAGGTGTTAGAATTGACATAGAATGTCATCCCCATGAAAATGGGGATCCAGAAGTAATTTATTATAGACTAGATTCCCGCTGGAGTTTACCCTCGTGGACACGGGGGCGGGAATGACAATAAAATGATTTCAACCATCAAAGGCAAAATTGAATACAGCAAGGGCAATTATGTCGTTATTGATGTAAACGGCATTGGCTATAAGATTTTTACGACCCCGTACATTATTGGTAAGATTGCCGGCCAAAAAGATGAGGTGAAGTTTTTTATCCACACCTATGTGCGCGAGGATATTCTGGCGCTATACGGATTTTTAACCATAGAAGAATTGGAAATGTTTGAACTTTTGATTTCGATCACCGGAGTCGGGCCGAAAGCCGGACTTGGAATTTTAACAGTTGCCACGCCTAAAACTATCAAAACTGCAATTTTAAAAGAAGATTCATCAATTCTTACTAAAGTTTCCGGGGTCGGCAAAAAAACGGCCGAACGGGTAATTTTGGAACTGCAAAATAAAATCGCCGACATTTCCACCGGCGATAAGGAAGAAGCTGTAATTGACAGCGATGCCATTGAAGCGCTAGTTTCCATGGGCTACTCGGTAACCGAAGCCCGCGATGCGCTCAAAGCCGTTCCGAAAGACGTAAAAGATGTCGGACAAAGGATCAAATCCGCGCTCAAGAATTTAGGCAAGTGATGCGCATATCCAAAAAATATATATTTGCTATAATTAAATGGATAATTAATAAATCTTGGGGATTGTATACTGTATGAAAACAAAAATAAAAAAAATATTAAGCATCGGAATCATAATGGCGCTTTTTTCTCCACCTCTGAATTTTTACTTGGCGGCTGCCGAAGAAAAAAGTGCCGATGCACAGAATATAATTAAACAATATGCGGCATCGGAAAAACCGGCGGCGGATTATGTTTCCGACGAGGTTATTGTTAAATTTAAGCCAGAGGTTGATTTGAAAAAAGATTCCGGCAAATTACAGGCCGCCAAAACCGGCAATGCCAGTAATCTGGAAAAGAAAGAAGATTTAAAACCCGAAAATCTGGCGGTGTTTAAAATCAAAGACGGAAAGTCAGTCGATCAAAAAATCGAAGAATTGCAAAACAATCCGCAAATTGATTATGTCCAGCCCAACTTCAAATATAAGCCGGCTACCATCAGCGCCGACGATACCTATAAAGATTATTTATGGGCCTTGGACAATACCGGGCAAACCATAGATTTTGGTGATGGAACTGTGATAACCGGCACAGCCGATGCCGATATGGATGCGCCCGAGGCCTGGGCGGTATCGGAAGGAAATGAAAATCAAACAATAGTTGCCGTGATCGATGATGGAGTTAATTATGCGCATGTTGATCTAGCCGCTAATATGTGGGATGGCGCCGCCTGCAAAAGTGAAAACAATACGACATTGGGGGATTGCATTTCCGGTTACGATTATGAAAATAGCGATAAAAATCCAGCTCCCAATTCGATGTCCAGCGATGATGCTCACGGCACTTTTATTGCCGGTATGATCGGAGCGGTTAAAAACAACACTGAGGGAGCTATTGGTCTGGCGCCGCATGCCGAAATAATGGCCATTAAATTTGATTTAACGACTGCCCAAGCAATCAAAGCGGTAAATTTTGCTAAATATAACGGAGCCAAAGTTATTAATGCCAGTTGGGTAGGTGACACTGAAGACCCAGCCCTGACTAGCGCCATCAGTTCTTTTGATGGACTGTTTATCACTGCTGCTGGTAATGATTCGCAAAATATTGATTCAACTCCGGTTTATCCATGTGCTTCAGCCCCAGCCAACATAATCTGTGTGGCAGGCACCGATCAAAATGATTTATTTGACAGTGTTTATGCAACATCAAACTATGGCGCTACAACGGTAGATGTAGCCGCGCCCGGCAGCTATATTTTAAGTACCGCCGGAGATGACAGTTATCTTTATGGCCATGGAACATCTTTTTCAACCGCCTATGTGTCCGGACTAGCGGCCTTGATTTGGGGTTACCGGGGAAGCTCTCTGGATTCCGCTCAGGTTAAAAATGTAATTAACGGCCAAGGAGATACACTGGCATCATTAAGCAGTAAAACGATTTCCGGGAAAAGAATAAATGCGTATAGCTCTTTAAGCTATTTGTCATCCGCCAAATTAATTTCCAGTTTTGCATTTACCAGTCCTGAAGCTACCGGCGTAATTGACAATGATAACCATACGATTGCGGTTACTGTTCCTTATGGAACAAGTCCATCCAGCCTTACGCCCACCGTCACTTTTGAAGGCGCTTCTGTCAGTCCGGCTTCCGGAGTGGCTCAGGATTTTTCCAGCCCTGTGACCTATACGGTAACCGCGCTGGATAGCAGCACGTTGGCCTATACCGTGACTGTTACGGTGGCGTTAAATTCAGCCAAACAAATTACTTCATTCGGCTTTGCCAGCCCCGTAGCCAATGGTAGTATCAACCAATCCAGTCACACAATTTCAGTTACGGTGCCCAAGGGCACCAATAAAACCAGCCTGGTCCCAACCATTGTTCATACCGGAGCATCCGTCAGTCCCGATTCCGGAGTGGCGCAAGATTTTACCAATCCGGTAGTTTATACCGTTACTGCCGAAAATAGCACCACGCAAACTTATACTGTCACAGTTTCCATCCATAAAAACAGCTCAAAAAAGAAAAGCACCGAATCCAAAAGAGGTATATCAACCTCGCCTAAAAAAGTTTTGCGCGGCCATGTGCTGACGGAAACCGGCAAAAAGTTTTCCAAAAATTCCAAAGTGGCCCTGTATTTTTCCAAGAGTCCCAGTGGTCCATATTACAATCCAATAATTGTAACTACTGATTCCAAAGGCAAATTTAAAATAACCTATAAAGTGCCGATGAATAAGCAATTGGGAAAATATAAATGGTATGCGGTTAATTTAAAAACTGGCTGGAAAAGCAAAGTATCAACGTACACGGTAAAATAAATTTCAAAAATTTGAAAACAAGGCAGCTGAATTGCCTTGTTTTTTTATGTTTTTTTGGCTAAAATTTTAAATATCGGTTAAACAAGCATCGTCCTCCAAAATCTGCCTGCCGGTAGGCATGGAGGATAAACATAGCGGCTGTAAATGCGGGATTAGTACAGTGGCAGTACATTTGCTTCCCAAGCAAGAGACGCGAGTCCGATTCTCGTATCCCGCTCCATTAATTTTAGGGTTCCTTGCCCGCCTTGAACGGGGACTCCCGTTGCTTGCTCAATTTATAAAAATTAATTAATATTGGGTAAAGTTTCAATTTCCGGACCAGATATGGTCAGAAATTAGCTTGTTTAATATATTTTCTTGCTCTTTTAAATTCAGTAATTTGTGGTTGTATCTCCAGACGTATTCCCCAAGGTATAAAT
>Ga0172368_10004499_pt1 | contig 16115 bp, 9 predicted proteins | sample Lak11m_FD_114540 | JGI IMG/M metagenome (GOLD analysis project Ga0172368, IMG submission 114540) | Freshwater microbial communities from Kabuno Bay, South-Kivu, Congo - kab_022012_11m | ecosystem: Environmental > Aquatic > Freshwater > Lake | place: Democratic Republic of the Congo: South-Kivu...
GCGGTTGTGGCCCGTGTGGAGAGGGGCCGGGGGTGAGGGCGGCCGGCCGGTCCGCACGACGAGCCGGATCTGGCGCGAGCTGCACCCAACTGACTTCATCCTTCATCCTTCATCCTTCATCCTTCATTCTTCATCCTTCATCCTTGACCTCACCCCCAGTCGTCGAGCCCCGGCTCGGTGCCGGTGTCCGCTGCCGGCGGCGGCCGCCCCGAGGCCCCGGCCCAGGCCGGCAGATGGTGCGCCTCCAGCAGCTTGAAGAGCGGATTTTCCGGGGCAATCAGTTCGTGGACGCCCAGCCCCGGGCCCTCCTCGAGACCGCGCAGGCGCACCCGTCCCTGAAAGACGAAGAGCTCCGCCGCCTCGCGCGAGCTCGGCTGCACGGTCGCCACGAGGTCCAGTTCGCCGTGCGGGAAGAAAAAGCGCGTGCGGATTTCCTCGTGCAGCGACGCGACCGGCACGCGGCGGCGCACCACCGCGACGTCGGAGCCGCGCGCGTCGAGGTACGCCTCCAGCGCGTCCTCGGAGAAGGCGACGCCCGTGTTCCACAGCGACGCGCCGACGCCCTGGTGCTCGCGCTGCAGCGCCGTGCGCACGAGAACCTGCAGCAGAGCCGTCGCCTCGGCGTCGCCGGCGCCCGTGCGTTCGACGGCCGCGACGAGGCGATCGGCGGGCAGCGTCACCGCGGGTGGCGTGTCCACGAGCACCTGGAACGGCAGCTCCAGGCTCGCGCCGGCCGGCCGCGCCCGCTCCAGGCGCGCGAGCACCATGTCGCGCACGCCCGCGGTGCGCGCGGTGCCGCGGGCGCTCTCGTTGATCTTCTCGGCCACGGCCACGCGCAGCGGCCCGAAGAGCGGATCCTCGAAGCGCACGATTTCCGCCGGGGCGCCGTAGCTCACGAAGATGCCCGCCTCCAGGCGCTCGCCGGCCGACTGCGCCAGCAGCGCGCGGAATTCCGTCTCCTCGCGGGCGATTTCCGCACGGGTCTCGTCGGCGAGCTGCAGCATCGCCTCCTGGGGTCCCGGCTCCTCGGAAGCCGCCTGCACCACCAGCTCGCGCACCATGCGCTCGAGCGCCTCGCGCCGCGTGCGGTGGCGGGCGGTCAGGTCGCGCACGCGCGCGGCGAGCGCCTCGCGCCCGGCATCGGCCACGAGCCGCCGCGCGTAGTCCTCCAGCGACTGCCGGATGCGCTGGGCCAGGCTCGCCAGCGCGACGATGTCGCCCGAGAACGACACCGCGTCGCCCAGCAGGTTGTTGAGCGCCACCGTGCCGGTCCGGCCCGTCGCGCGCGCCTCCGCCGACGCCTCGCGCGCCGCCGTCAGAATCGGCCGGTAGAACTCGCGCTGCAGGAAGTCCGCGATCACGGACTCCTTCAGGAACGCCGTGCGCCGCGTGAAGTCCTTCATGTCGCAGAAGAGGTGACCCGTGCGCGGCGGCTGCAGGCGCGCACACAGCAGCGGCCTCGGCTCCGGGCACACCAGGTAGAGCCGTCCCGACGAGTACTCGTCGGCCGCGCCCGCCTCGGTCTCCTGCCCCGTGCGCTCCAGCAGCACCTGCGAGGCGCGCGCGGCGCACCGATCGAGCAGCAGATCCGCCGCCAGCCCCACGGTCGCAAGCGCCGCCTCGTGGCGCGCGTCGGGCGCCCCCAGCCATGCCGCCGGATCGTCCTCGCGGTAGTCGCGCGCCGCCAGCGCCACCAGCTCCAGCCTTTGCCGCGCGTCCTCGTCGCGTGCCTGACGTGCCGCGTCACGCGCGGCCTTCGCGAGGTCCCGGCGGCGGGCAACGGAGGCCAGAAGCCGCTCCACTCCGTCGCGCGACACGAGCAGGGCGTGCAGCGATGCCTCGGGCAGGACCGGCAGCGCCGGGGCCTGGCCGGTCTCGTGCATCCTCGCGAGATCACTCAGGTTTTCGCGCAGCACCGCCCGGGATGACGTCCGGTCCAGCAGCAGCCTCAGGTCGGTGTCGACGCGGGACTGGGCGACGAGATCCTCGACGAGCATCATGGGGGGCTCGCCCTGCGAGAGGCGCTGGGCCAGCTCCTCCAGGCGGGGCGGCAGCGCGTCGGCGGCGATGCCGTGGGCGTCCAGTCCGGAGTGCGGCAGAAGCTGCGGGCGAGTGCCGGCGAACGGCAGCACCCCGAGCGCGGCGGCGGCGAGCAGGCGCGAGCGGCGCTCGTGCAGCTCGCGGGCCGAGCGCAGCGCCGCGTCGTCGCCGGGGGCGAGGCCGGCCTCGCGCGCCGCGAGCCTCGCGGGCGCGAGCAGCAGCGCTCCCACGGCGGCACGCATGAAAGCGGCCATCGGAGGGCTCGCGCCGGTGGTTCGGCCTGCGCGATAGGTGTTCTCGGCCATCGCGCGGAGCATGAGCGCGACGAGGTACGGCGTGGGCTCGACGGTATCGCCGCGGTGCTCCTCGTCGCGGGCCTTCACGAAGAGGGCGTGCAGCGCCGCGGCCAGCGCGCGGCCGGCGTGCTGGGTGCCCAGGAACGACGCGACGAGCCCGGCGTCGAGCCCCGAGTGCATGTCGAGCGTTTCGCGGAACAGCCGCCGGACCGACTCGTGCGCGACGGACGAAGGCGGCAGCAGCGAGAGCGAGCGCAGCGGCGGAAGCTGATCCGGCATGGCCATGGCCACGCGGTGGCGCTGGCAGAGCAGGGCCCAGGCTTCGGTGACCGCGGCGTCCCAGGCGGCGCGCATGGACTCGGAGGCGCGCCAGGGAATGCGCAGGTCGGCGAGCGAGGTGCCCAGGCGGAAGCGCAGATCCTCGGCGGCCGGCTGGAAAAGGTCGGCGAGGGGCTCGCCGCGGGCGGCTTCCAGAAGCCTCTGCAGCAGGGCGAGCCGGTCTTCGGCATAGAGCGAGACAATGCGCAAGCCCGTCTCCCGCGTGCAAACTAGCACGGGCGGGGCGCAGCGGCGGCGAGTCCGTGGGGGTTCGTCGCCGTCGCGCAGCCGTCGATGTTGCCGTCGACGTTGCCGTCGCCGTGGATGTTGCCGGCTCGTCCGATCCGTCGGCGAGGTGACTCGGGTGCAGCTCGCGCCAGATCCGGCTCGGCGTGCGGACCGGCCGGCCGCCCTCACCCCCGACCCCGGCCGGAACAGCCACTGGCTGTTCGCTCGCTACGCTCGCCCACACGGGCCACAACCGCACTGCCCCTTTCGATCGCACAGCGGCCCGGTGGAGAGGGGAGGGCTGCCGCTCCCGGATCCGATGGCGCGAATATTCCCGTTCGCATGCCGTGCGGTCCCACCTCGGGCGCACGATTCGAGGCGCTCTTCTCCCCTCTCCACCGGGCCGCAACCACGCACGATCGAGCGTTGCGCATCGCGGCCGGTGTGGAGAGGGGGTCGGGGGGTGAGGGCCGCGGGCGCCCTCGCGCAGTCGGATCTGGCAGGAGTTGCACCCATGTGACTCGACCGCAGGTGGCTGTGAGAGGGCTTCTCGGCGGCGTCGACGGCGACGCCTCAGGCCGGAAAAAGAGCGGAACCCGAGTCGGCGCTTCTTCAGGGTTCCTGGCGCACCCGGCGCAGCCGGGACGGGCGAAACCGGCGTCAGAAGGTGTCCGCCGTGCAGGCTTCCAGGTCGCCGGTGGACTTCACGACGGGCGAGCCCGAGGGCGCCACGACGACGGTGGACCCGCGGTTCGACACCGCGATGGTGGCCACGGTCCACTTGTCGCGCTGCGACAGGCGCCGCGTGGCGGCATGTCGCTCTTCGCCGTTCACGAAGATGCGCAGCGTCGCGTCGACCGGGCCGAACGAGGTGAGCCCGTAGCCCGCCCCGCTCTCGGGGCGCGCGCAGTAGTAGTGGACGACCGCGGTGTACGCCGCGTCGAAGGGCGCCGTGTCGGTGATGTTCTCGGGACCGTTGCCCCAGAGGCGGTCGATGTCGAGCGTGGGGTCGTTCGTGTGGACGCTGTCGGCCCGCGTGGTGCCGCCGAGGCCCCAGTCGACGCCGTAGCCCGGATCGCCCCAGATTCCCTTGCAGCTCGCGAAGAAGCAGTCCGACGCGCCGCCGCCGAGCCCCGCGTCCGCGAAGGTTCCACCGGGACCGACGAGGTGCAGATCGACGTCGCCGTAGCCCTGCGCCCAGGTGAGCTGCATGTGGAGCCTGCCCCGACTCGCCACGTGGACCCTGACGCGGGCGGGCGCCGACTCGCAGCCGTACCCGTCCCCGACGACGACTTCCACCACGTAGTCGCCGTCCAGAGCCGCGAAGAGGCTTGCGAACGCGGGGTTCGCGCGGGGCACGACGTTCTGCGTCCCGTTCTGCGGCTGGCTCGCGAGGCTCCAGCGGTAGGTCGCGCCGCCGCGCAGCACCGTCGAGCCCGACGCGTCGAATCCGACCGTGTCGAGCGGCTGCACCAGCGGGTTGGCGGTGATGTCCTGCGAACCCTTGTTCACACGGATCGCGGCGGTCGGCACGACCTCGCCGGCGCAGGCCGCGGGCGTCCCGTCGCCGGTGACCGGGATGCGCTCGCTGCGGAACCACGTGGAAATGCTGAAGCGGCCGGTGAAAGTCGCCACGCTCGGCGGCTCGAAGTCGAGCTCCACGTCGAGCGAGTCGCCCGGCGGGAAGGCCCTCGGCAGCGCGGGAATCGCGCCGGGTGCGGGTGCGAATGCCCCTGCCGCCGGGTCGTCGGCCTCGAACGCCAGCGCCGAAATGTCGTAGGCCACGGCACCGCAGTTGCGCAGCCCCAGGGTCAGACGGCGCGTCTCGCCCACCGGCACCGCGCCGAAGTCGAGCCCCGTCGCGGGCTGGATGCACAGGCGGGGCCCCAGCGCCTGCCCAAGGATCGGCAGCTCGACGCGCGGACGCGCCGGATCGCCCGAGACCACGAGGAGGCTGCCGTTCCGCGCGCCGTCCCCCTGCGCAGTGAAACGCACCCGCACGTCGACCGACCGCCCTGCGTCGATCGTCCCCGCGAAGCGCCCGCCGTCCATCGTGATGTCCGGGAAGTCGCTCTGCGCGCGCACGTCGCTCACGACGACCGGACCGTCGCCCTCGTCGAGAAGGCGCACGAGGCGGGTCGCCGTCTGGCCGTCCGCCACGGAGCCGAACTCGACGGCCGGAACGGAGTTCGCGCGCGCCGGGTCGGCATCGCCGAAATGCGTGCAGTCGCGGTCGAGAACCTCGCCCTCCGCGGAAAGCACGCAGATCTTCAGCCTCGTCCGGACGCCGACGCCGCGCACGGGAATCTCGATCCGGGGCGCGGCCGTGTCTGCGGACTCCACCACGAGAGTCGATTCCGCACGTGCCCGAGTCGTCGGGGCGAAACGGATCTCGACGCGCGCGCAGCCCGCCACTTCAAGGCTCGTCGCAGAGCCCGCGCGCTCGCGCCCCTCGCAGTCGGCGGCGAGCACGCGTTCGAGCGTGAACTGCGCTCCACCGTCGCCCGCCGCCCCGGCCCGCGCGAGCGCGATGGGCCCGAGTTCCAGCGCCCCGTTGCCCGTGTTGCGGATTTCGACAAGGCGGCGTGCTTCGGCCCCGATGGACACCTCGCCGAAGTCCACCACCGCGGGCGACACCGCGATGCCTCCCTCGAGAACCCGCAGGCCTCCGCCGCAGTCGCACGCGGCGGCGGCTCCCAGCAGAACCGCGGCGCATGCCGCCGGAGGGCGCGGAAAAGCGCGTCGATCGATGCACAGCGGCATGTGTGGCTCCTTCGCGCGCCCGGGCGCCGATTGCGTGCGACGAACCGCTCCGCGGGACGGAGCGGTTGCGAAGGTACAGCCCGCGTTCACGCCTACTCAATGCACCGCTGTCGTCGTGCCGGATGCGCCGCGCCCACGTCCGCGCACCGGCGGCGTGCAACGCCCACCGCCGATCGGAGGCAGGAGCCGACGAGTCGTCCGGCCGCACGAGCGCACGGTGGACGGCGGCACCATCACCCCGTCGCCGGTCCCGCCCCGAGAAATTCCCGCGCGGCGGCGTCCAGAAGCTGCACGTGCACGGGCGCCGGCAGATGCCCCATTCCGGGGATCACGCGCACCTCGGCCTGCCGCAGCGCCGCGGCACGGCGTCGCACCTCGGCGTGCGGGAAGAGGATGTCGCGCTCGCCGGCGACGACGAGCACCGGGGAGTCGAAGGGCTGCAGCGTGGAGGCGGGCACGGATCCGAAGATGCCGCGGTCGGGATGGAAACGTCCCGGAAGAAGAGCGATTTCCAGCAGTTCCGCGATGCGCTCGTCCGGCGCCGCGCCGTCGCCGAGCAGCCGGAGCAGGCCGCGCACGCGTTCGCGCGAAGGAAAGAAGCGCTGCGCCGCGATGCGGGCCCCCAGCCGCACCATGCCGGTTTTCGACACGGGCGCGAGCCCTCCCGGCACCACCAGCATCGCGCGGGAGATGCGTTCCGGCGCGTGTGCGGCGAGCTTCAGCACGATGAACGCGCCCAGCGAAGTCCCCATGAACGCGGCCGACCGGATTCCGAGGCCTTCGAGCGCGTCCTCCAGCCACTGCGCGAACTCCGGTCCCGCGGCCGGGACGGGACTTGCGCCGCTGCGCCCCGGGTGCCCGGGAATGTCGAGCGCGCACACGCGCCGCGTCGGCGCGAGCAGCGCCATCGTGCGCAGGAAGAGCGCGCCGTTCGTGCCGAAGCCCGGGATCAGCACCGCCGCAGGCAGGTGCGACGCGCCCGCGAGCAGCGCGTGCGTGGCGCCGAAGCGCGTCGCCAGCATGCGCGACTCGCACGCGATCGGCGATTCCGCCAGCGCCCGCGCATACCAGCCCGCCAGCGCCTCGTCGGCGTCGAACATCGGCCACCTCCCGGCCGGAGGTCCGGCCGATACGCCGACACCGGCACGATGGACGACCCCGGCGCGAACGCGCCGCCCTCGCCGCGAGCCCGGACGCCGGGTCCGGTGCCCGCGTCACTCGACGACTGCAATCACCCCGGCACCGCCCACGGGAATGAACGCCCGCTCGCCGGTGGCGGAATAGGCCGAGCCCTGCACGGTGCCGGGAAGAACCCGCGTCGCCTCGTCCACGATGTCGCCCGAGCGCGCGTCGATGCCGGCGAAGTGCACGATGCCGTCGTCGCGTGCGTAGTCGGTCCAGAAGACGTGCCGGCCGTCGGGGCTGACCGAGAAAGGCTGCGGCAGCGCCACCGGCGAGCGCCGCACCTTCGCCACCCGCAGCGAGGAATCCAGGTGCACGGCGACGGGCCCCGCCCGGTCGCGATCGCCGAAGAACAGCGTGAGCCCGTCGCGCATCATCGCGGCGCCGACGAAGCCGGAGGCGCCCAGCTCGGCCCCGGACGTCTGCCGCGCAGGCGGGGCGCCGGCAAGGAGGCCGGCCAGCGGCCAGCGCGCCGCCTTCACCGCGTACTCGCCGCCCGCGTAGTTGGACCAGACGACCAGCACGTCCCCGTCCTCGATCTCGAGCAGCTCCAGGAACGACCCCGGCCAGGTCTGCGGCACGGCCAGCGAGCCCCCGCCCGTCCAGGCGCCGATGCCTTCGCGCATCCCCGCGACGGCCACCGGCCGGTCCGCGGTGCCCGCCAGGGCAAGGCGCCTGGCCTCCCCGGGCAGCACGCACAGTTGCTGCTCGGTGCCGTCGTCGTCCAGCCGGCTCAGGGCCCGGTCGCGCAGAACCCAGAGCCGCCCGTCCGGCCCGCGGCGCACCACGCGCGGCGGCGTGCCGGGCGACAGCGGAAGCTCCGAGAGCGGCTCCAGCGTCTCGACGTCGATCACCACCAGCCCGCGCGCCCGACGGTCGGTGACAAGCAGACGGTCGCGCTCGCCGGCAACCCGGTCCAGGATGATGCCGGCCTCGGTCCCCGAAGGGTTGCCCAGCCCGGGATCGAAGTCGATCTGGTCGCGGCGGTATCCGGTCTCGAGGTCCAGGACGTCGACGACGTTGCTCTGGTCGTCGGCCACCCACACCCGGCGCGTGTCGGACGACACCTCCGCGTGGAGCGGGCGCAACCCTGCCTCGACGTTCCAGAGCACGCTGCCGGCGGCGTCCATCGCGAGCACGCGGCGCTGGGAGGGCTTGGTCGCGATCAGCACGTCGCGGCCCCCGAGCCGCGCGGCACGCAGCGTTCCGACCGGCGTGTTGCCGCGGGTGCTCAGCCGCTCCGGCTGAAGCGCGGGCGGGCTCGACGCAAGGTCGATCACGGCAACCTGCCCGTCGTAGAGCCCGAGCCAGACGCGGCCGCCGGCGATGGCGATGGCCTGGACAACACCTTCCTCCAGCGCCACCCAGTGCTGGGCGCCGTCGGGCGCGATGAGGAGCGCACCGTATCTGCTGCCGGCGGCGTCGTTCTCCGCGGTGACGATGCCGGTCCAGGCACCGTCCTCGGAGGCGGCGATGCCCGCCGAGAACAGGTACGGGAGGCGTCGCGGAGCAAGCGCTTCGGGCGGCGCCGCCGGGTCGAACTGCGCGTAGCCCAGTCCGCCCTCGTCGAAGTCGCCGGCCACGCGAAGCTCGTACCGGCCGCCCTCGGCAACGGCGACAAGGTATCCGGGGCCGAATCCCGGGGCGGGCACGAGCCGCCGGGTCGTCCCGTCGGCCGGGCTGAAGATCCGCAGCGAGCCGTCCAGGGCGGCCACCAGCCACGAGCCGTCGGGGGCCGCCGCGAGCCCCCGCAGGTGGTCCCGCTCCCCCGCGGCGATCCGCGCCGGGCAGTCCAGACGCCGCTCCCGGTCGGAGAGCACTCCGTCGAGCAGGCCGGAGGCGATGAATACCTCCCCGTCGACCACCGCGAGCCCGACGGGGCGGTAGAGAACCCGGATGTCGAGCCCCGCCGAGCCGCTGCGCGGCCGCCCGAGTCCGTCGTAGGTGAACGGGCCGACGGGCGCGCTGGCGCCGTGCGCGGTCTGGACGGCGATGTGGCCGCTGCCGACGTCGTCGGGAACGGCGACGAGCAGCGCCCCCTCGTGCGTGAACCCGGACCCGCGACCGCCCTCGAAGAGCACCTCGTTGGCCGCCGGCTCGGAGACGAAGGCCGTGCCGTGCAGCTCGATGACGTCGCCGGCGAAGCCGTGGTCGGGCCTCAGCCCCGTCAGCACCGGCGCGTTCGGCGGCTCCGGCACCGGGAGGTCCGCCCGGCACGCCGCGGCAGCCACGAGGAGGAAGGCCGCAGGACGGCGGGACGCGGGCATGGCCGGCACTAGTACCGCAACGGGACAGGGAGGAACAGAGGCCTGACGGCGCGGACGCGGGTTTCATCCGGTTCCTGGGGCCTGCGACCGCTCCGCCCTCGGGGCGGGCATTGGCCGAAGCTTTGGACAGGAGCCGCCTTCGGCCCCGGGGCGGGGGGAACCGCGTCGAACCTGCGCCCGCCGCCCGGCAGTGGCGGGCGGCGGCCCTGTCGGTGTAGACTGCCCGCACCAGGAGGCCGCCATGATCCCGCCCGTCGACGAGAACCCGCCCCGGAAGCCCCGCCGCCCGGTCCCGACGCGCCCGCCGGCGCCGGCCGAGGAGGCGGAGACGACGCCGGTTGCCGCGTCCGACCCGCAGGAATACGACTTCATGGGCGTGCGCGAGGGCCGCCAGTGGGCCGTGCACGAGGCGGACCGGGCCGCGCAGGACACGCGGGAGCTGATCCTCGACGCCGAGGGCGACGCGGGCTCGCGCGCCTGGCGCATCGGCGACAAGCTCACGGAGCAGTACATGGGCTTCGCCGAGCGCGCCAAGGGCTTCCCGAGCTTCGAGGCCTACGCCACGGCCGCCTTCGACCTGACCGAGGACCAAGTCCGCGACTACCTGCTCGTGCGTGCCCGCGTTTCCAAGGTCGATGCCGCCCGCAGTCTGGGCCGCACCCGCATCACGCTCGGATTCCGGCTGTTCGAGCGGCTCGGCGTATCGACCTTCGAGACGCTGTCGCAGCGGGAACTCCTGCTCGAGGACGGCACGACCTGCCGCTTTCCGGCGACCGTCGGCAGGCTTCGCAGCGCGCTGCGCGTGCTCGCCCGGCCAAAGCCGGCGTCCCTGGTGTCGCGCAAGGTGGCGGCCGAAACGGCAAGGCTCAACGAGCGCTGGGCGGCCGCACGCCGCGAGGAACCGGCCCTGCAGGGCGTCAAAGCGCGCTTCGTCGCCGAAGGCTCGGAAATCCTCTTCGGTGTCGGCCGCATGTCGCGCAAGCAGCGCCTGGCCGTCGCGCGCTTCATCCTGGAGACCGACGGGGACGCGTGACAGCGCTCGCCTGCTCGGGTTCCCGGAACGTTCCAGAAAATCGAAAAGCGTCCGGATTCCGCGAGGTTGCCACTTTTGGTCACCGGATGGCGCTTTTTTGTCAGCGCTCGGGGCACGATTAGCCCGGCGGTAGCGGTGCCGTCGTCTCGCGGGGGGTCGGGGGGGCCGCGCGCACGACGTGCAGGACCCGGTCCGACTCTTCCTCAGAACGCACCCCGGCCCTTCGGACCCGGCGTCCTCGCCCAGAGATTTCGTCGGAGAGCCCAGATTGTCGACTCGCTCCGGACCAGCGGCTGCGACCCGACTTCCTCCGGCCCGTCATCGGCCTTCGGCCTGCCTCACCGACGCGCGGACTCGCAGACGGCGGAGCTCGGAGCCCGAGCAGGAATCGCCCGACCAACCGACTTTTCACCACGGAGTCCACGGAGAGCACGGAGGCTCAGGAATGCGAAGACACGAGGAACCTCCGTGTTCTCCGTGCTCTCCGTGGTGGATCGTTCCACCGGGATCTCCGCGCCGTGCGCCGATTCGTGCTCAGGCTCTCAGTACGCCGACACCGGCACGATGGAAGACCCCGGCGCGAACGCGTTGCTGCCCGAGATGCCGCCCACCCCGATGGAGGAAGGGTAGCCGAACACGTAGCCGCCGCTGTTGTACGCCACCGCGCCGCTGCCCTCCTGGACCGGGTCGATGGGGTAGTTCGCCCACACGTGGTAGACGAATCCGCCGCCGCGCAGCCGGCACCACAGCGCGCGCCCGTCGGAAGCGGCCGGGAGCATTCCGCAGTCCGAGATGGTGCGCACGTAGACCTGCCGGTACGACTGCAGCGTCGTGTAGTGGTAGTCGGCCCACGCGGTGTTCATGGTCTGGAACACCGCCTGCAGACCCGCGATGTGCGACGCATCGCCGTCCGACACGACGGGACCTGCCTCCCAATACGAGCGTGCGATGACGAACTTGCCCGGGGGCACGCCGTTCGCGGAGTTCCTGAAGCCCACCGGGTAGAACGTGTTGGCGTCGCCCGTCGTCGTGATCGTGTAGACGTAGGGGTATTCCGGCGTCGGCCCGCCGTCCCACTGATTCGCGGTCATGAGGCCGCCGTCGCCGAGCTTCAGGCGCGAGGCGCGGGCGTCCCCGGACACGTCGAGCAGGTAGGACGGATTCGTCGTCCCGATGCCCACGTTCCCGCCGGACGCGATGCGCATCCGCTCCGTTGTGCTGGACGTCGTGCGGAACACGTGGTCGTTGGGCGAGTCGTGCCACAGGCCGTTCGAACCGTAGGCGAAGATGCTGCCGCCCCAGGTGCCGTTGAGCGTGTAGTAGTCGAGCCCCGGGTAGTACGAGTCCGCGTCGCCGTCCAGGCGCAGCTTCGGGTTCTGCCCGCGCAGGTGCAGGCTCGCCGCGGGACCCGTCGTGCCGATGCCGACTTTGCCGCTCTGGTCGATGAACAGGCGCGTCGCCGTGGTCGATCCCTTGGTCGCCTGGAACTGGAGCTGCGGGTAGACGCCGTTGGTGCCGTCCACGGAGTTGAAGATGGTGTCGCCCGCTCCGCCGCCGACGACCAGGTACTGGTTCGACTGGATGTCGCGCGAGAGCCTGAGCTGCGCACCGGCGGGGCCCATCACTTCCAGCGTGTTGTTCGGGCTCGCCGTGCCGATGCCCACCTTGCCGTCGCCCGTGAAGCGGACTCTCTCCACCGGCGCGGACGCCGAAGTGCCGGTCAGGTGGAACGCGAGGTCGGGCCGGTTCGCCCACGTGCCGCCGGCCACCGCCGCGACGCCCGCCCACTTGTCACCTCCAGCGACGGGCTGTCGTCGCTCATCTTGAGCTTGAGTCCCGCGCCGTAGCCGCTTGCGTTGGCGTTGCCCGCGTTGCGAATCAACGCAACCCAGAGGATCTGCGAGGTGTCGGAGCCCGCGCCGATCTCGAGCCGCGCCGCCGGGCCCGCCGTGCCGACGCCGAGGCGGTTGTTCGTGCCGTCCCAGAAGAGCTGCGAGGCGTTCTGCGTGTGAATCCCGTCCGTACCGGCGAAGAAGACGCTGCCCGCCGGGGCCGCGCTGCTCGAGCCCGTGCCGCCGTTGGCCACCGCGAGCGTGCCGGTCACCTCGGTGGCGAGAGCCACGTTCCCCGCCGTGAGCGCGCCGGCGCCGCTGCCGTGGACGACGCCGGTCAGCGACGCGGCGCCCGTGCCGCCGCGGCCGACGGCGAGCATGCCCGAGGTCTCCGAGGCGACATCGACGTTCCCGGCGGAAAACGCGCCGGTTCCGTTGCCGTGCAGGACGCCCGTCAGGCTCGCGGCGCCGCTGCCGCCGTGTTCGACCGCGAGCATGCCCGCGATTTCCGACGCGAGATCGACGGTCCCCGCCGTGAGCGCGCCCGTGCCGCTGCCGTGGACGACGCCCGACAGCGACGCGGCGCCCGTGCCGCCGTGCGCGACGGACAGCGCCGCCCCGCTCCACTGGGCATCGTCGACGGTGTCCCGGATCGCGCTCAGCGGCGCCGCGGCGCCGACGCTCGTGACCGTGCCCGGACTGGGCTCGGCGCACCGCCACGCGGCGGCATCGTGCACGAGCACCTGGCCCTCCGCGCACGCTGCGAGCGAAACGGTCTGACTCGCTGCGTCAATCGAGATGCCCGCACCCGGCACGTACCGCGCGGCGCCGGCGAGCCGGCCCGCACCGTCCAGCACCGTACGCCGCCGACGCGCAGCGAAGACACGTCGGCGCTGCCGCCCCGGACGTTCTGCGCGGTCCACGCGTACGACACGGAGCCGAGCTAACTCCGTTTCGGGCTCGGACGCCGGCCGGGCGGCGCCGGGGGATGCCTCCTGCCTAACAGGACACGGATCGTGCTGCCAGGCAAGGTAGGACGCGAATCGCCCGCAAGGGGCAATTCATCGACGGATTTGCTGTCGACTCAGCTCAGAGCATCGGAACGGCTACCGGCACGTCCCCGCGCGCGCCTCGACGCAGAACCCGCGCTGGTAGGGAGGGCCTGGCGGCGGGGCGGCGCGGGGCAGCGCCGAGGCCTCGCCCCACAGTCCGCCGTAGCGCATGAAGAACGCGCTCGAGTCGGTGTCCATGCGCGGCGCCGAGCGTTCGCCCACGTTCACCACGGGCGAGTCGCGGCCCGGGCCTCCGCCGCGCCAGACGCGCACGGGGCAGCCCTCCAGTCGCGGAACTCCGGAATCGTCGCGAGGACAGTCCGTCACGTTCTCCCAGAACGGGGCCTCCGACGCGTGCAGGTACGAAGCGTGCGTTCCGCGCGCCGACAGGACGAACGGGTGATCATCCTCCCTCGGCACCTGCGCCCAGGGCACGCGCACGCCCGGCGCGTTGTCCGCGTGCCGGGCCAAGGCCAGCGTGCGGGGCGTCCCGGCCGCGTCCAGCTCCACCGTGACGTGTTCCCAGTCGCTCTCGTGGTCGAACAGGAAGACGGGAGTGGCGTTGAACGGGTGGTACAACCAGAATTGCAGATTCATCCCGCCGTCGGCGCGCGGGTAGGCGTGGCCGTACATGGTCCAGCCTTTCGGATCCGCACGCCCGCGGCGCGTGTCGTGGTCGAAGCCGCTGCGCGCCCAGATGACGCCCAGCAGCCGCGGCCCCTCCACGTCGAGCCCGGTGCGCCGGCGCACCCACGCGATGTCCGCCGGCAGCGACGGATCGTCGGCGGAAAGAAGAACCGTGGGCGAATAGCGGCGCAGCAGCTCGTCCTCGATCGCGTCGGGAATGCCGTCGGCGTCGGCATCGTCGGGCCGCGCCGGTGGCGCGGGGGCCGCGTGGTCCGCTGGGCGCGGTATCGGCAGTGCAGGCAGCTTCTCACCCAGCGCGAGCGCCCAGGGCAGCGAAAGGCTCAGCGCGACGAGCGCGAGCAGCGGGCCCAACGGGCCGTTGCGCCGGTGCGGGACATGGTCGCGATGCGGGGGTGCGGGTCTGTGGGCGGCATGGCGGAGGCGGCCCGGCGCGGTCGGGTGTGGCTTCGGCAATCGAGGGCACCTTCCGGGCCGGCGTGCGGCGCGGGAAGAGGCGGCCTTTTCGGGCCGCGACCGGGCGGGCGCCATCGCGAGCGGCGACCGCGCATGGCAACGAACGGCGGCCGGCGCGATTCCCCGGAGCCCCGCCGGCCGTGCCGATGCTACGCCCGTTCGACGGCGCGGCGCCACTTCGCCAGGTACACGTCGCGCTGCGCCGTTTGCATGCGCGGCACGAAGCGCCCGCCCGCCTTCCAGGCCCTGCGCACCTCGTCGCGCGACTTCCAGTAGCCGACCGCGAGGCCCGCGAGGAAGGCGGCCCCCAGCGCGGTCGTCTCGATCATGCGCGGGCGCTCGATCGGCACCTGCAGCAGATCGGCCTGGAACTGCATGAGCAGGCCGTTCATGGACGCGCCGCCGTCCACCTTGAAGCGCGGCACCTCGCGCCCGGCGTCGCGACGCATCGCGTCGACCAGGTCGTGTACCTCGAACGCGACGCCTTCCAGGACGGCGCGCGCCACGTGCCCGGCGCCCGTGCCGCGGTCGAGACCGGTCAGCAGTCCGCGCGCGTCGGGCCGCCAGTGCGGCGCCCCCAGGCCCGCGAGCGCCGGCACGAACACCACGCCGCCCGAGTCCTTCACGCTGCGTGCAAGCTTCTCCACGTCGGCCGAGCGCCGGATGATCCCCAGCCCGTCGCGCAGCCACTGCACCGCCGCGCCCGCGATGAACGCGCTGCCCTCCAGCGCGTACGCGGTCTCGCCCCCCATGCGCCAGGCCACGGTCGTGAGCAGGCCGCTCCTGGACGCGACCGGCTCGGTGCCGGTGTTCATGAGGAGAAACGCGCCGGTGCCGTACGTACACTTGCTTTCACCGGGATCGAAGCACGCCTGCCCGACGAGCGCCGCCTGCTGATCGCCGGCCATGCCCGCGATGGGAATCCCGTCGGGCAGCACCTTCAGGCCTTTCGTCGTGCCCGCGATGCCCGACGAGTCGACGATGCGCGGCAGCGACGCGCGCGGCACGCCGAACCACGACAGAAGCTCGGGATCCCAGTCGCACGAGCGCAGATCCATCAGCAACGTGCGCGACGCGTTCGACGCGTCGGTGAGGTGCGTCTCGCCCCCGGTGAGCCGGAACGCCAGCAGGCTGTCGATCGTCCCGAACACCGCGTCGCCGCGCTCGGCCTTCTGCGACGCGCCCTTCACGTGCTCGAGCAGCCACTGCATCTTGGTGCCGGAGAAATAGGGATCCAGCACGAGGCCGGTGCGGCGCTTCACCTCTTCCTCGCGCCCGGCCGCCTTGTGCTCCGCGCACAGATCCGCCGTGCGGCGGCACTGCCACACGATGGCGTTGTGCAGCGCTCGCCCGCTCGACCGATCCCACAGCGCCGTGGTTTCGCGCTGGTTGGTGATCCCGACGGCGGCCACCTGCGACCCGCGGATGCCCGCCTGCCTCAGCGCCCCGCGGATGGACACCAGCGTGGTCTCCCATATGTCCTCCACGTCGTGCTCGACCCAGCCGGGCTTCGGGAAGATCTGCCGGAACTCGCGTCCGGCTGCGCCTTTCACCCGCAGCGAGCGATCCAGCACAACCGCGCGGGTGCTCGTCGTGCCTTGATCTATCGCAAGAATGTACGTGGCCGCCATGGGCGCCTCCGGGGCAGAGGCGCCGTTCTCCCGCGGCCGGGCGGGCGCATCAAGCGGTTTGTGCAGGCGCAGCGGCGAGCACGGGGGCGAGGAAGGCGGCGACCTCGGCGGCGACGGCGCCGCGCCCGCCCCACAGGGTCAGCACGTGCGGCGCGTCGGGCAGGAAGTTCACGCGCGCGGTGGACGGGAGCAGACCGGCCAGCTCCAGGGAACCCTTCGGAGACGCGGTGTGGTCGGCGAGCCCGTGGATGAGGAGCGCAGGGCAGCGCACGTGCGGCGCGGCGCGGCGGGCCTCGCCCCGGAGCAGGTGCAACTCGCGCGCCCAGCGCAGGGGCAGCGACGGATAGCTGCGCTCGGCGGCGGCCGGGGGCA
>Ga0172368_10004500_pt1 | contig 16110 bp, 21 predicted proteins | sample Lak11m_FD_114540 | JGI IMG/M metagenome (GOLD analysis project Ga0172368, IMG submission 114540) | Freshwater microbial communities from Kabuno Bay, South-Kivu, Congo - kab_022012_11m | ecosystem: Environmental > Aquatic > Freshwater > Lake | place: Democratic Republic of the Congo: South-Kivu...
GAACTATTCCCAACAATATTCAGCACTATCCGCACAGAGCAGGAGGCAATTGCCCCTCACCCCTTCGGCTGCGCAGGTCAGGCTGGATGCTGCGCAAAAAGGGCTGGACAATGCCCTCAAGGCAAAAGACGCGCCGCAATCCCTTTTGCAGGCAAACCAATCGTTCCAGCTCCTGCTTGAGGCCTACAAATCGCTTGAAAAATGCCGTTCCTCTCTCGAATCCTCTGCGCGCTCTTCGCTTAAAGTGGCGAAAATAGCGCTGGAGGAAGTGAAGTCCAAATCATCCCCTCAAGACGAATCCCAAAGAAGCCAGCTGGAAAGCGAGGTGGGCCGGGCGGAAGGGTTTCTGTCAGACGCAATGTACGCAGATTCGATTGCTGCATCCGACAGGGCGATATCCTCGGCCAACGCATTCCTTTCAAGCAAAAAACAGGACGGGCTTGATGGCAAATCCATCGCCCTCGGGGCAATTTCCCTCGTGTTCGTGCTGGCCGCAGCCTATTATTTCTGGGCAGCTTCCAAGAAAAATGCCGGCGAAAAAAAGGAAAAGAAGGAAATTCCAAAAACAATCTGATCATTTTGCGCGGGCAAGCTCAGAATCAATCGCCTGCTTGAACTTGTCAAAAGGCTGCGCCCCGCGGACGAAGGTTTCGCCAATCTTGAAACTGGGCGTTGCCTGCACCCCGGCCGCGGCAGCTTCCAGCATGTCTTGTTGCACCTTCTGCGAAGCTTCGTCCGCAGCAATGCATGTTTGGAATGCGCTCGCGTTCAGCCCTATGTCCGCCGCATACTGCGCCAGGTCCGTATCCGAAAGCGCAAGCTGGTTTGCGAACATCTTGTCGTGCATTTCCCAGAATTTACCCTGCTCGTCAGCGCACACGCCAGCTATGGCGGATGGCATTGCGCGCGGGTGTATCTCCAGAGGGTAGTTGCGGAACTCCACGCGGATTTCTTTCGGGTAAGCGCGGAGCACCTGCTCCACAGTGGGCTGCGCCCTGCCGCAGAACGGGCATTCGAAATCGGAATACTCGTAGATGGTAAGCGTTGCGGAGTCAGCCCCCCTGTACGCCCTGCCTTCCTTGTCCACGCCCTTGTTTATCGGCGTTGAGGCGCAGCCAAAAAGCGCAAGCAGGGCGGCAAGCAGCACGATTGCCATGATGAGTTTTGCCATGCCATCACTGGGTATGAAGGGATTAAAACTATTCCGACGCAGCACTTGCTGGTGGTGCAGGTGTACAATGCAAAATTGGTAAAGGCGGATTCAATACAAAAGGCCGCGTCAGCAATTGAGGGAATAGGCGTTTGCGACGAGTGCGTGCGCATAATGCGCGACAAGGCCGTTTTCAGGCTGGTCAAGCTGCATTGCGTGAGAAACGCGGTCGCAAACATACTCAAGCAGGAGATGATATCCTCCGGCGGGGATGCCACGGTTTCGCAGTGGACGGTGAATTGCGCAAGGCCCAAAACGGACGTGCTTCTGATGGGCACCATAAAGCACTACAAGCTGCTGATTGCAAAGATGCGCATGCAGGGGGCAGCCCGCCCGACAAGTGAAAAGAAGAACGAGTACAAGTCGCTTTGTGAGGAGCTTTCGGAAACGCTCAAGGCTGACCTGAAAGGCTAGCTGCCATTTTCCCATTTTTTCTGGCGGAAACAAGCAACCGCTCAACCTCCAGCATTACGTGGTCAACAATGCCATGGCGGTTCCTTTCAAGTACATCTTTTGGATTCGGGCAAAACACCTTATATTCGCCCCAAACGAGTAAAAACATCTCATCCAGCCTTCGGAGCTTTTTCTCAAACGAGCCATAGGATTCCTGGCTTTCCGCCAATTTAGCTATTTCAGTTCCTTCACAGCAGAACACGCACTTGTTTTTTGCGCATTCATAGCCATTCTCGGCCCGCACAATGGCGTACTGCGAGTTGTTCCTGCCGTCAATGTATATCTCCTTGCCAGCTTCAAGGCTGCGGATATCCTCAAAAGCAAACTTGCTCAATTTCTCTTTTGATGCGGCAAGATATCCTAGCAAGGCATCGACATCCTCAAAACAGCGTCTCTCTTCCTCTTGGAATTTGACGCCAATCGCAATCTCCGGGTTTATAGCCCGGAATTCATGCACCCATGCGCCATAAGTGCGAAGCTCAAGGCCGCGCAAGAGGTTCCAAACGGTTTCCAGGTCCTTCTTTCCCAATGAACGTACGGCCTGCCGTATCTCCTCACCAGGCCTGCATGCCGTGTTTTCATTGACAAATGCAGCCATCCTTGTGTTCAACTCCGCAAGGAATTCTTCATCTTTTTCCGCGGAATTGTTTTGCTGGGCAAGGGCATTCAGCTTCCCATCCTGGCCGTTGCCATTGCGGTTAAACCTGAAGCGGAATCCATGCCCATCCATCCCGGGCTGCTTGGCGCAAGCCTGGAGAGTTTTCAATTGCCACGCCCTGCTGACAACAACCTGCTGCGGCAGGTACGGCCTGGCAGAATGGCTATGGGTATGGCTCATCCTATCACATCCATTTTCTGCCACAAAACGAATTTAAACCAAATATCATTCCCTTCCAAAAATCTCCCTTTTATAAAACTTCCCAGACATAAAGATTAGGTGTGGGAATGCGCGATCTGATATCAATCCGCGACCTTGAGAAAAAAGAAATAGAATCCTTCTTGTCCGAGTCATCCAGGATGGAGCAACTTGTGCTGCGCCAGCAGGAGCTCCTGTCTGGGAAAATAATCGCAAGCATGTTCTTCGAGGCCTCCACGCGCACCAACATGTCCTTCCAGACCGCGGCGAAGCGCCTCGGGGCAAAAATGCTGACTTTCCACACGGGCGCAAGCTCTGCGGCAAAAGGCGAAAGCCTTGCGGACACAATCCGGATGATGGACGGCTACTCGGATGCGATAATCCTCCGCCATCCATACGAAGGGGCGGCGCGGTTCGCAGCAGACCTGGCGGGCCACCCGGTGATAAACGCTGGGGACGGGGGCAACCAGCACCCCACGCAGACGCTCATAGACCTTTACACGATAAAGAAGCTCAAGAAAAAAATCAGCGGCCTCAACGTGACCCTGCTGGGAGACCTGAAGCACGCCCGCTCCATGCGCTCGCTGCTCTACGGGCTTTCCATGTTCGGCGCCGTTGTCACGCTGGTGTCCCCAACAGCGCTTGCGATGGACGGGGACATACTTGCGGAAGTGAAGGAAAAATTCGGGGCGCAGCCAGTGCAAAAGCAGGACGTTTCCCTCCGTGGGTGCGACGTGCTCTACGTGTGCAGGATACAAAAGGAGCGTTTCTCCGACCCATATGAGGCTGAAAAGATGCAGAAGGACTTCAGGGTGGACCTGGAGATGCTGCGGGCGGCAGACGAGGACCTGGCAATACTGCATCCGCTCCCCAAGGTGGACGAAATCCCGCCCGAAGTAGATTCGGATCCGCGGGCCAAATATTTCGAGCAGGCGAAAAACGGCGTGCCCGTGCGCATGGCCGTGCTGAACAAATGCATAAACGGATAGGTAATGCCATGCCATTGACAGTGCAAAAAATAGAGAACGGGACAGTCATAGACCACATTGCCTCCGGCGCAGGAAGCCGGGTGCTGCAGGTGCTTTCAGCGCACTACCCGCTTTCCAAAATGGGCGCGCTCATCATGAATGCGCCGAGCAGGAAATTCGGGCGCAAGGACATCGTGAAAATAGAGGGGGTGTTCCTTGAGGAAAAAGTGGCGAACAGGATATCACTTATCGCCCCGGACGCCACCATGAACATCATAAAGGGCGGCCACGTGGCGGACAAGCACCACGTAAAGCTTCCTGCCTCGATTGTGGGTGTGGCGAAATGCCCCAACCCGAAATGCATCACCAACCTGGAGCGCGCGCAGACCGAATTTTCCCAAGTGAAGGGCGGCCATCTGCGCTGCAGGCACTGCGAGCGGCTGTTCAAGCCGACTGAGCTTGCGTAAGGCCTTGCGATGAAGACTCTGTTCCTAAAACTCAAGCCTAGCACGGTGCTGCTGCTCCTCAAGGATTCGCAGCAGGCATGGTATCCCTCCAAGCTCGCCCGCGCTTCCAATTCTTCCTATGTTCACACGGTGAACCTCCTTTCCGAGCTGCGCAAAACGAACATAGTCGCCCTGGAAAAGAAAGGCAGGCAGAACTACTATACGCTCACTGAAAAAGGGGCCTACCTGGCGCAGTCGTTGGATGACTTTGCGAAAAAATGCGACATTGCCATCTCAGAGGCAAAGGTCCAAGCTGAAAAGGCAGCAGCAGCCTCCCAGCAAGCAGCGCCAGCATCACCTGCCTCGGAAAAGCAGCCAGAAAAGCCGTCTGCCCAGGAAAAGAAATGACTGGCCCGGCCCGCGCCCCCACAGTTAAGTCTTTATACTTTGCATTCTCTTGTTTTTCGGTGATGGTTTGCCTGCTTCAAAACAACAGATTTCTCCAGTCCACGCTCCAGCCGAGCACTCATTTCTTTCGTTCGTGCCTGAAGGCATGCCACGCAGCATAGCCGAATACATCGTTGCGCTCATTCCGGGCGCAGTGCTGCTGTTCGCGTTCTTTGTTGCCGCAGGGTCTGCCGTGGCGATTCTGAAGAACGACCTGCTGTCAATTGCATTCCTTCCGGTAATCTGCCTCCTTCCCATCCTGTCCGGCGTGGTTTCCACGCTGGTTCTGGAGAAGCTGCGCAGCAAGCCGCTCACAATGCAGCGCGGGGCAATGGTGGGTGCGGCAGCCTCATTGGCGGGTTCCCTGGTTTCCTCCCTCATGCTTCTGGTGCTTGATATGGGGGCAAAAATACATCCGTTCGGCAGCGGCGTGACGGGGGTGCTGCTGTTCGTTGCGCTATCCGTGGTGGTCGTGATGGACGCCGTGCTTGGCGCGCTTGGCGGCGCACTGGTCGTCAAGTTCATCAAAGACATTTAGCTTATGCCGTTGCTGCAGGAGCTTTCAGCGCATTCTTCCAGCTTTGACATAGCCATTCTGGCAGCCACCATTTCAATACTCCTGGGCGGCATACTCTTTGGCGTCGGGCTTGGGTTCAATGCCCGCAGGCTGCGGCTGGCTGGCCAGGAGGAAATAGCGCAGGGCATAATCTCCTGCGCAATGGTGGGCGCGATTTTCTCCTTTTCGGTCTTCCTTGATTCCGCCACAGCCTCGCTGACGCCGCAATCAGGGCTTCCTTCCTGCCCTTCAGTGCAAAACCCGGCAGGCTCCCCCTACTCATTCTGCCTCTGCCACCTGGAATCCCTCTCAAGCGCTTACCTGCAGCTTGGCAATTCGCTTTCGCGCTCATCCAGCATTTCCGGATTCGCAAGCTCGCTTCGCATTTCGGCTGGCGCGGTCTCGGCCCAGCCGTTCTTCGCATTGGAATCCGCTTCTGTTTCGCTTGCGGCCCAATCGCAGCAAGCCTACTACATCCACGCGCTGTCATTCATGGAATTTCAGCTGCTGGACACGATCCGCACCGGCGCGCTTGCGGTGTTCCTTCCTGCCGGCCTGCTTCTGCGGACCTTTTTCGCAACCAGGAAAATCGGGGCTGCTGCAATGGCAATAGCAGTTGCCGCGTACGCATTCTACCCGCTGCTTTTCCTCTATTCGTTTTCCGCAAGCAAAGCCGGGGAGGAAGCGCTCAGGGCATCTGCAGAATCAGGGCAGTTCAACTCCCAATTCGCCTCGATTCCCCTTCTTGACCTGGACCAAACCTCCTCAGTCCGGGACAAAATGAACGAATTGTCCGAGGGCGACTTCGGTTCGAAGATACAGCCGCTTTTCGCGTTTTCCTCCCGCGCGGTTTCCCTTGCGCAGACAGATTTGGTGGTCTATCCGCTGTTATCGCTCGCGGTCACAATCGTTGCAGCGCTGCAGCTCTACTCCTTATTCTCATTCCAGATATTCCTGCCGTATTTCGACGCAATCTGAACAAGGCATAAAAGCAGATGCCCTCCAAATCGCCCATGGCATCACTCATCTCTGTGCAGAGCGGGCCAGTTTTTGCCGGGCAGCACTTGCTGGTGGCAAGGACCGCTTTCAGGGAAAACTCGGCGCTCACCCACCATTCCATCTCGTTCTACCTTTCACCCAAGCCCTATCTTGCAGCCGTGCACTCGTCTTACAAAGAGGAGCTGGCGCTTTGCGTGCTCCCGCCAAAATATCTTTCAGCCTACGGAAAGGCAGACGAAGAGCTCCTGATTGGAGGGATGCTTTTTATCGTGGTCGGCAACCACATTGCCATAAGCAACTGCTACAACCCGAAGCTGAACTTGCGGCACGAGGCTACTTACAGCTGGAGCTACTATTCAGAAATAATCGCGGTGCAGCTCCTGATGGATGACCCAGGAGTCAAGCTGGTTTCCACAACTGAAAATCCGAGCTACGCGCGGATAAGGCAGCTTTCCCGCGTCAATCTTCCTGCCAGCCGGACGGTGATTGCCAGCCAATGGATTGATGGGATGATGGAAGGCGAGCGCAGGGGCGCTACGGCGTTTTCCCATCATGGGCCTATTGCAGAAAGCATAGCCTAGCCATCTCAGAGGGTTTTCTCAAACTGGGACAGCGCCTTTTTTATTTTTTCAAAAGACGAGTCCATCCTTTGCCTGTAGATATACGCAAGCGCTGATGCAAGGTCGTCGTTTTCCTGCTGCGGCGGGAGCGCGAACCGGTATTTCCTTTTCTTTGTCTCTATCAGGCCAAGCTTCTTCAGCTGCAGCAAATGATACCTGACTGCCTTGGGGTTTGGCTCTTCCTTTTTGAGTTCGCGTATTTTCCCAAGTATCTGGTGGATGTCAGGCTCGGCCTTACCCTGGCCTGCCCCGTAATGGAAAAACAGCAGCGCCTCCAGGACCTCCAGGAGCCCGGTGCGCGATTCCTTGGGCGAAATGAGCCCGAGCGAAAGTGCGAGCCAGCGGACCAGCGCCTTGCGCGTGAGCTTGACTTCCTCATTGAGCTGCAAGTCCCGGACCAGGCACTCGCCGCGGATGAGCGCGCTTTCAGGCATTTCCATAAGAACCGGAACCCTCTGCGCGCACAAGATTAAAAAGTTCGACTGGGTTATGCTTACGGTGCAGCCATGCTCAACCCGTCCACGCATTTTTCGCCCATCCGCATGGAAGCCTATGTCAGGAACGAAGTGGAGGTGGAAGTCATCGTGAGGAACGAAGGGCCAGAGCCGCGCTGGGTCGAGGCGGACATTGCCATCCCCGAGGCCATTTCGCTTGCGCCTGACAGGCTGCTGCCAAAAGGCCGCCTGCGCATAGGCATAGCGCTTCCAGGGGAGAAAATCTCCAAAAAGCTCAAGATTTTCGGCGGGGCAAGCTCGTATCCGGACACATACGCGATCAGGCTGACTTTTTTCGGCTACGGGCAAGAAGGCACGATTTCCGAGCGCTGCGAGCTGAAGGCAGAGCTGCGCTGCGAGCGGGCCGGCTACGGCTGATTGAGTGGTTTCTATGGAGAGGAACGCCTTGCTGCTGCTTTATGTTTCATCGCTGGGCCTGGCGCTTTTCATGATGGGGGCGGTGGACGGCCTTTTCTTCCAGGCGGCGTCCTACTCAAAAACAGTCTTCGGCTTCCCGCTTGGCAGGGAGGACCTCTATTACGCAAGCCTCACGATTTGTTTCGCGCTGATATGCGCAGCCTGCGCCATTGCGGCCAAAATCGGAGAAAAATGCAAGCTGGACACGGCCCGCTTCCTGCTTTTCACCACGGCCAACCTGATTTTCTTCTCAATCTGGCTGTGGGCCCTGGGATGGATGCAAATATCCGCTACCATGCAAACAGGGGTGAACAAGCCGCTGGACCTCTGGCGCTTCGGCCCCCTGGCAATATATGTGAACACGGCTGATTTTCCTGCGATAATTGCAATTTCTTTCCTGCTGCACGCAGCCGCCGTGTATGCGGCAATAAAGAAGAATTTCCTGAAAGCCGCCCCTAACTAGCGCCCCATTTTCTTGACTATCACGGGCTCGACCTGCGCAAGCACGTGAGTGAATACCTCGTCTTTGGGCTTGGACGCGTCCACTATGGCATACTTGTAGGAAAGGAAGCCCTCCCTCTCCATCTGCAAATAGTTCCCCCTTACTTTTGCAAGGAATCCAATGTCCTTTTCATGCCGGTCAGGCTCCTTTTGGCTCTCTTTCCTTTTTGCGGCAGCAAAAGCGCCAATGTCCATCAGGAGCACCAGTTCAGGCGTGGCGAGGCAGCACTTCTCCAGCTCCAGCTTCAACTTCGCATAGCCTGCGCCCACTCCCTGGTATGCCAGCGTGGAGTGCAGGTACCTGTCGCACACCACCACAAAGCCGGCAGCAATTTCCTCCTCTATTCTCTTGCGCTCTGACTCTATGTCTTGGGCAAATATCCCGGCAAGCCTCTCTGGCGGCACCGTCTTTACCCCTGACAGGTGCGCCAGCGCATCCACCGCCTTGCGCGTAGGGTACTTGTGCAGCTTGTACCTGACGGAGTGCTGGCGGAAAAACGAAAGCAGCATCGCTATCTGCGTGTCCTTGCCCGAACCGTCAATTCCCTCGAAAACAATAAGCATGGTTCCCCATTCGCCTGTTGCAAATTTAAACGGTTATCCCCAAAGATTTCCCATGGCATTGACACTGGTCACTGGTGCGGCTGGCCGGCTGGGCTCCCTGGTCTGCGCAGCACTTCTTGCAAAAGGGCACAGCGTACGGGCAATCATCAGGCCTGCCTCCAGTGCCAGCCTGCCTTCCGGGGCAGAAAAGCAGGAATTCGACCTGTCAAAAAGCCCGCTGCCCAGCTCCGTGTTCCAGGGTGCGAAAGCAGTGGTGCACTGCGCAGGGCTGGTGGGGGAGCAACCCTACAGCGAGCTGGTGAAGGCAAATTCATTTTCCGTCAAGAGCCTGCTGGAGAACTGCCCGCACGAAGTGGAGCGCGTCTCGCTGGCAAGCTCGATATCGGTTTACGGCGGCTATCCTGGCAAAATCGTTGACGAGTCTTTCCTTCCCAAACCGGACACAGCATATGGCAAGAGCAAGCTTCTCGGGGAAACATTTGCGCACGAATACCGCGGCTCGCTCAACATATGCATTCTCCGGTTTGGGATGCTGTACGGCCCTGCTTTCACCGATGGCTACTTCCAGGTGCTGGATTACCTTTCCAGGGGGAAAATGCAGCTGCTGGGGAACGGGGCCAACAGGCTCCCGCTGCTGCACCAGTCAGATGCAGTGTCAGCCGTGCTGTCCTCGCTTGAAGGCAAAACCCCTTCCTGCCGGGAATACAACATAGTGGGCAGCGAAAAAATGACCCAAAAAGAGCTGCTTGGCATGGCTGCAGAAAAGCTCGGAGTTGCAATGCCTCAAAAATCAACGCCGGTTTCCATTGCAAAGCTTGGGGTGGCTGCAAAGCAGGCGCTCTATGGTGCAGGGCTGGGCAGCAAGCCATCCATTTCCGGAGAAAACATCCGCCAGCTTACGCTTGACCGTGCCTACTCCTGCGAGAGGGCAAGGGCTGAGCTGGGCTTTGAGGCAAAGGTTAAATTAGCAGAAGGTATGAATGAAGTGGTGCAGATTTACCTCGCCAAGCGGCGGGTTCAGGCGTGATTGCAATGGCAAAAGTTGAACAGTACATCAAGGACGGCATTGCGCGCAAGGGTGGCTTGCTATTTGCGCTCATCGACCCGGTGGACTACCGTGACCCCAAGGAAGCGATAGCCGCGGGAGTGCAGTCATCCGAGGGCGGGGCAGACATAGTGCTGATAGGCGGCAGCATGGGAGCGCAAGGCGAGTTGCTGGACACAGTTGCCAGGGGCATAAAGGACAAGTCCAGCGTGCCAGTGGTGCTCTTCCCGGGCAACATCTCCACAGTGACAAAATATGCGGACGCAATCTATTTCATGTCGCTTCTCAACAGCCGCAACCCCTACTGGATAAGCCAGGCGCAGATGCTTGCGGCCCCTTCAGTGAAAAAAATGGGCATAGAGGCATTGCCCGTTGGCTACATAGTGGTGGCGCCCGGCGGCACCGTTGGCTTTGTAGGCGACGTCAATCTTGTCCCACGCGACAAACCGCAGATTGCATCAGCGCTTGCGATGGCTGCCGAGCTTTCCGGCTCCCGTTTGGTTCTCACAGACTGCGGCAGCAACCCCAAAGAGGGCCACATGCCCCTTGAGATGGTTTCGGCAGTGGCTGCGTCCATTTCCATCCCTCACATAGTTGGCGGCGGAGTGCGCACGCCAGCTGAGGCAGGCGCAGTGATTTCTGCAGGCGCTGGCGCAGTGCAGGTGGGCACGGCTCTTGAAAAGGGCGGCGACGTGAAGAAGAAGGTCTCCGAGCTCGCCCGCGCAGTGCACGAGGCTGGCAAGAAAAAGGTTTAGGGGATAGGATGCCCCAAACGGTTTCCCTTGCAGATGATTACGACAAAGCGCTAGCTCAAGCCAAGGCAGTGGTTTCATCAGGCGGCGTGCTGGTCTATCCCACCGACACTCTCTACGGCCTGGGCTGCAGTGCGCTTGACCAGGATGCAATTGACAGGATTTACGGCATAAAGAGGCGAGACGGGAAAAAGCCCCTCTCAATGCTGGTTTTCGATTATTCCATGCTTTTGAAATACTGCGAGGTATCCCCCTCGCAGGCGCACACGCTGCACGCCCTTCTTCCCGGTCCCTACACATTCATACTCCGGCTTCGCAACAGGCTCCCAGTTTCAGAAACGATGCAGGCAGGTGTCCGCGTGCCAGAGCACCTATTCATGCGCCAGGTGAGCCGCGAGCTTAGCCTCCCGATTGTCACGACAAGCGCCAATATCTCGGGGGAAAAGGGCGCAGCCGAGCTATCAGGGGTGAATACCGGAGTTGCCGCTGCGTCAGACCTGCTCATTGACGGGGGCTGCTGCCAGTACGCGCAAGGCTCCACGGTGGTGGACCTGTTGCAGATGAAAGTAGTCCGGAAAGGCGCGGTGCGGAAAGGCGACAAGTTCGAGTTTTAGGGGGGAAACATGCAGGAAATGTCATTCGGCTTGCTCCGCATCGGCCTGTGCAAAGGGGTTTACCAGCCATCAGACGACTCTTTCCTTCTTGCCACATATGCCTCCTCCCTTACGGGCAAGATACTTGACATGGGCACCGGCACCGGGATAGCCGCGCTCTCGGCCGCAGCGGCAAACAGGAAAAATGATGTGGTCGGGCTGGACATCAACCCGTCTGCAGTGGAGTGTGCCAAGGCGAACGCGAGGCTGAATTCCATAACCAATGCGGTTTTTTTCGAGTCTGACCTGTTTTCTGCCACGCATGAAAAATTCGACGCGCTGCTGTTCAACCCACCCTACCTTCCCACCACGCAGAAGGAAAAGCTCTCGCTTGAAAACGAGAATGCCGCATACGACGGCGGCGAATCCGGATTGGAAACTTTCTACAAATTCTCCAGGCAGGCTGGCAGCTACCTCTTCCTGGGGGGGAAAATAGGCGTCATCGCAACTTCATTGAACGGCGGCATAAAAAAAACCGTGGAGGAGCTGGAAGAGCGCATAGGCCCAACGCAAATACTTGCGCAGGACGCGTTTTTCTTTGAGAAAATAGCGCTAATCGAGGCGACCTTGAAATGAACGATTCAAAAAAAGCGGAAATGCAGCGCCCAGGGGATGGCGCGAAAGCAGGGGCAGCCCAAAAATTCCCTCGCCCGCGCGGGGGCTTGCCGATGTCGAAACGCTGTGCGAAAATCCCGTCGCTCCAGCGGTTCAGGGTTGTTTTGGTTGAACCCGAATACGAGCAGAACCTCGGGGCAGTGGCGCGGGCAATGAAAAACTTCGGCTTTTCAGACTTATGCCTGGTGCGCCCGAAATGCGACCCTCTCGGCTTTGACGCGGTGAAATTCTCCAAGCACGCCCGCGACGTTTTGGAAGGGGCGAAACGCTGCAACAGCCTCTCCGAAGCGGCAAAAGGCTGCAAATTCTCGGTTGGGACGACAGGCGTGCTTTACCGTCACTGGAGCGAAACTTTCCGCTCGCCACTTTCAATCCGGCAATTGCGGGCCGGCCTCATGAAACAAAAGCAGGGGCGGATTGCGCTTGTTTTCGGGAACGAGGGCGTGGGGCTTTCAGAGAAGGACATTTCAGCGTGCGACCTTATCGTGACAATCCCGGCCAACAAGGATTATCCGATACTGAACCTCTCGCACGCGGTTTGCCTGGTGCTTTACGAGCTTTCGGATCTTCAAGTGCTTGGCTTTGAGCCTGCAGGCGAGCAGGAAAAAGAGCGGCTTGTCGAGGCGTTTTCGCTTCTTGTGGAACGCTATGCCGCGCTCATGCGCAACCCCCGCAAGGTAAAAATTGCCTTCAGGAGAATGGTAGGCAAGGCAATGCTCACTGACAAGGAGTGCGCCTCCATCCTGGGCGTGGCAAGGCGGGCGGTCCGCGAGCTTTCGCAGAAAGGCGAGCCGCCGAAGCATGCCTAGCCATGCCATCGTGCGCGCGGCTATCCGGCGCCTAAACGCTCCGCGCTCTTGGAATCTGATTTTTAAGTTTCACCCCCGCAATCAGCTCGGGTGGTGTAATGCCAATAGTATGGGATGATGTGGTTGCGGGCACGGCTTTCACCCTTCTTGCAGGTTTCCTGGGGATGTTTTTCCTGCTGGCAGGCGTGGCTCTGGTCCCGAAAATAGTCAACAGGCTGACTCCAAACATCGACGAGGAAAAGGAAATCGCGCGCGGAAACGTCGCGGTTGCCCGCTACTTCGGCGGCGTGGTGCAATCAGTCATAATCGGCATGAGCATAATCATCGCTGCGGCAATAATCTCTGGTTTGCACGGCTGATTTTTCATGCGAAAAGGGTTTGCCCTGTTTGCGCTCCTCCTTCTGCTTTCGCCTTTGTTTGCAAGGGGCGGCGGAGGTTGCTTCCTTCCTGGCACCCTAGTTTCCACCCTGCATGGCGATAAGCCAATCGAGCAAATAGCGGTTGGCGAGGAAGTGCTTTCATTTGAGGGCAGCCAGGTTTCGCATTCGGCCGTTTCGCAGGTTTACAGGGTCGAGCGCGATTTCTACTACGCGGTCAGGACCGAATGCGGAGAGGTCTGGGCAACAGCCGAGCACCTATTCTATGTCGGGGATTCAAAATACATAGAAACAAAGGACCTCCGATCAGGCGGCACCCTTTTCATCCTGGCAGGCAGCAGTCTTTCACCCTGCAAAATAATCTCGGTTGAGCGCGTTGATGCGCCCACCTCAGCATACAATCTCCAAGCCGAGGGGCAGCACACTTTCTTTGCCAACGGAATCGCGGTGCACAACAAGGGCGGAGGAGGCGGCGGGGGCGGAGGCTGCTTTCTTGCCGGCACGCAGGTGCTTTCTCCCAGCGGAGCCGTGCCCATAGAGTCGATAAATCCAGGCGAAACAGTCTATTCCTTTGATGAAAATGGCTCCGTTTCCCCCTCGGTTGTGCAGGAAGCTTACGCGGTGGAGCGGAGTTTTTACTACCTCCTCCAGGCAGGCGGCTATTCCGTGAACGTTACTGCGGAGCACCCGTTCCTTACTTCAAGCGGCTATGTTGAGGCGCAAAGCCTGAAGCTGGGCGATGAAATTTACGTTTACTCCGGCGGAAAGTTGCAACCCAGAAAGATAACAGCAGTTTCCCTTGTGTTTGGCAACATCACCGCTTACAACCTCCAGGTGGCGGGCGGCCACACCTTCATTGCGAATGGCTTTGCCGTGCACAACAAGGGCGGCGGGTTCGGCGGCAGCTCGCACAGCAGCGGGCCGCCACCAAACGTGTTCTATTACGACTGCAACAAGACCTATGACAATAGCACAGAGATCCTGCAGTGCTGCAAGCAGATTTCAGCAATATACACTGCCAGCCCGTCGGTTTCAAGCGTGGCGAATCTGAAATACCCCTACTGCGCCTGCGATGGCTCGAAATGCAACTGCTCCAACTACTCCGAGGCAGGAACCGGGAAATTCACCCCGGTCTGCCCGTTCAACCTGGCCGAGTTTTTGACCAATGCGCTCATCGCCATCGTAATTGCGGGAGTCGGCTTCGGATTCCTTTATTGGGTCAACAAAACGCAGCCCAGGCTCCTCTTCCCTGCAATAATCGTTTTCACTGTGGGGAGCGGCATATTCCTATTTGCAACGGGGCTGTCTGGCGTATTATTCAGCATGCTTGATTTCGGTTGCCCTGCGGCATTCATAATAATCTGGCTATGGGTCGTTGGCAGCGCAGTATTCAGGAAAGGCAGGGCAGGGAAAGCGAATTCCGAGTGGTCCAGCACCACCTCTGCCCCCATTGGAAAAGTGCTGGACAAGGCAAAGAAAGTCTCGGCCCTGCTCTCGCTTTGGAGCAAGGTGGACGGAGCCTGGGACGAGCAGGGCATCAAAAAGACAGCTGAAAGCACCTTCCTGGCGCTTCAAAAGTGCTGGCAGTCGCGTGATTACACCGAGATGAAGCCGCTTCTGACCCCTTCGCTCTACGGCCAGCATCTCGCCCAGCTTGAAGGCATGAAGTCCCGCCATGAGATAAACCGCCTGGACGGCCTCAAGCTGCTGGACCTGCAGCTTGTCCTGGCGAAGAACTTCCAGAACAAGGAGACTGATGAGTTCACAGCCTGGGTCAAGGCGCAGGCAAAGGACACCATCGTGGACGACCGGACGGGCGCAAAGATACGCGGGGACGAGGGCAATGGGGTTTTCGAGGAGTTCTGGACATTCCAGCGCAGCGGCAAGAAGTGGCTGCTGCGGCAAATCGACCAGCCCGAGGAGGGGATGGAGATAATCGGCAGGGAGAATTACGACGAGCAGGCAACCCCTGGGATGATGGCGCAGATTTACGAGCGCGGGGCAGGCAAAGCGGCAAAGGCGGACGTGAAGACAAGCGCACTGCGCGAGCAGGAGGAAGCCGATTCCGGCTCAGGCATGGACGACATAAAGCAGAAAGGCGGCCGGGTGCACAGGCTGCTCAATTTCCTGTACGAATCCGACAAGATATGGAACGAGCAGAACATGAAGGACACTGCGCGCTACTGCTTCATAGCAGTCAATTCCGCGCTTGAGCGCAAATCGCTCATTACGCTTTCGGACAAGGTGGCTCCGGAGCTTTTCAAGAACCTCCAGGCCAGCGTCAACCAGCTGTCTGCCAAGGGCCAGACCATGCAGAAGCGCAACCTCACTGTGCGGAACGTCGAGATAGTGCTGGTCAGGAATTTCTCGGACAGCTCCAAGGACGAGTTCACCGCCTGGGTAGCCGGGCAGGCGCAGCAGGTACTGGTGGATGACAAGACCGGCAAGGATTCCGGCGGGGACAGTTACGTGCGCGACTTCGAGGAGTACTGGACATTTTCCCGGATGGGCAACAACTGGCTGCTCAAGTCAATAGACGCCGGCATGGCGGGCAAGAAATACGTCTCAGAGGAGAACGTGGACGAGGGCGTGTCCACGGAAATGCTCAACTGGTACTACACCAAGGACAGGACCGTCTAATCCAGGCTATTTTCTGCCTTAACGATGCAAATCGCTTGCGCTAAGGATATAAAATAAGGAAAAATCAGGGAATAGTGGAAACTATCTCTTCCTGCTCTTAACGATCTTGACCTTGGAGGGCGTAAGCAGGATCTTGTCGTTGTCTATCCTTGCAATGTCGCCGTTGATTTTGGTCACGAACATCTTGATGTTGTCAATCGTCTGCTTGAGCTTGTTGGGCTGCTTTGACATGGGCGTGACGTTGAGAAGCACGATGTTCTTCGCCTTCAGCTCGTCCATGATGACTGTGACGTCGTTTTCGCTCTCAAGCGCAATGGGCTTGACATAGAAGTCAGCCGCCTCGTGGAGCACATCGACGTTCTCCATCTCGACGGTGTTCATGTACTCCTCAAGGTTCATGTCCTTGGATACGCCGATGCTCTTGGTAATATTCTCAAGTATGCCCATCTTCTCACCTCAAATTAACAGGATGGTAATCGCATCTGGATATTCGGAGTATATCTTAATAAGGCTTTTCTCGCCATGAAAAAGCCCTGCCGATTAGATTGCTAGGCGACTTGTATGCCATCATTTTCAGAGATATTGAACAAGCCCACCGTTTTTGCCGCACGAAACGTGCTTTCTCCCCATTACATCCCAGAAACGCTGCCTTTCCGCGACCGCGAAATCGAGAAGATAATGGTGGGGC